>PYIJ01247849.1_pt1 | contig 18640 bp, 17 predicted proteins | sample 3578051 | NCBI WGS metagenome assembly PYIJ01 (sample SAMN08408021, study PRJNA431606) | Marine metagenome isolate SA_KN192-05_S13_5m, whole genome shotgun... | biome: marine; feature: oceanic pelagic zone; material: water; isolation source: surface water sample, 0.2-0.8 um fraction ... | reverse complement strand
ACTGTTTCCTGATGTTGGCTTCACTCATGAAATCAAAAAGCTTCCTAAGGGGTTAGGTCTATATATTATGCTCACAGCTACCAGCTTGAATGCAGCAGATACCGCTTTTTGCAAGTTAACCAACTGTACTCTCAACTCAAATGACTTTGATGAATTTTATACAGATATAAAACAATTGGCTTGGGTTGATAACCATGACGAGAATATCAAATTACTTGATACTCTAATAAATCAAAAAAAATACTTAACAAACACAAAGACCTTTCCAAAAAGCAAAATAAAAGAGGAACTTTCAACTATTCAAAAACTTACCAAAGGAGACGACTTAGTTGCTGTGGTAAAGAACATACTATCTAATAACACTGAAGATGAATGGTACACAAAAGGAAAGCAAACTGTAAAAAATGGCAGTCCAACTTCTGCACATTTAATTTGGCTTCAATGTCAAAACTCCCCAAAACTCAACTTGAAGGAGGTATTCTTGTTTGAGCTTAATCTGGCTATCCAGATAACAAGACAAGGAGATTTTAAAGAAGGCGTGAGAGCGCTAATAATTGATAAAGATAATACTCCAGAGTGGAAGTTTGATTCTATAGAGAATGTATCCCAGGACTGGATAAAAGAACACATTAAACTTGCATGGAAAAGCAACCCGTTGGAGGATCTTTAGCATGAATAGAATCGGCTTTATTGGGCTTGGAAATATGGGACTGCCAATGGCAGTAAACTTAAAAAATCAAGGCCTAGAAGTAAAGGCTTACGACCTATCGGAGGAAGCAAAGGTCAAGGCCATACAATCAGGTATTGAAGTAAAGAATTCTATCCAGGAGACATCAACGAGTATTGATACACTAATCACCATGCTGCCTAATGACAGTGCCGTAGAGCAAGTTTATTTGAATTCCTCTCTTCTTGATGATCTAGCAAAAACTACCTTAATTATAGACTCTTCAACCATAAGTCCTGAAACAAGCAAACGGGTTGCAAACAAAGCAAGTAAAGTAGGGATATCGATGTTAGATGCACCTGTTTCAGGGGGTGTTAAGGGAGCTGAAGATGGAACCCTCTCCTTTATAGTTGGAGGGAAGGATAAAGATTTGGTGAAAGCTTCAAGTCTTTTTGACATCATGGGGAGCAATACATTTCATGCCGGAGATTCCGGTTCCGGTCAGATAGCTAAATTATGCAATAACATGCTGCTTGCAATTCATATGTGTGGAACGGCTGAAACGATAGCTATGGGAGTTAAAAATGGTTTAGACCCTAAAGTACTATCTGAGATCATGAAGAAAAGTTCCGGCGGTAATTGGTCACTTGAAAAATATAATCCTTTCCCGGGGGTTATGAAAGATGCTCCAGCCAGTAAAAATTATTCTGGAGGATTTTTAAATTTACTGATGCTTAAAGATTTAAGCTTGGCTCAGGAGCTCGCAAGCTTATCAAATTCTGAAACACCCATGGGCAAGCTTGCAAAAGAAATATATGAAGAATTAAATAATCAAGGGATGGGAGATTTAGATTTCTCAAGTATCCAAAAAAGATATATGAATTGAAGTTAAAATGATTAACATCATGAAGACCAAAGATATAAGACTAGCAAAAATACTCCCTTTAACTTTTCTTCTTTTGTTTACTTTATCTCAAACTCTATCAGCAAATAAAGGACTAGAAATTGCTATAAAGAGCGATAAGAACTTCGATGGATATGAAGACAGTTCATCTGAAATGACAATGGAACTCATAAGCAAAAAGGGTGAGGTTGTAACAAGAAAACTTAAATTTAAAAGATTGGAAGTTCCTGGTGATGGAGATAAATCTCTTGCTGTTTTTGAAAGTCCAAGAGATGTAAAAGGAGTGGCTATACTTTCATTTGCTCATAAGACCGAGCCTGATGATCAATGGTTATATCTACCCGCTCTCAAGCGCGTTAAAAGAATTGCATCCAAAAATAAATCTGGACCCTTTTTAGGAAGTGAATTTTCTTTTGAAGATTTTTCTTTTCAGGAAGTCGAGAAGTATGAGTATCAATATATTAGAGATGAAGAATATGAAGGAATTCTGTGTCATGTTATTGAAAGAATACCCCTTGACCCCTATTCAGGTTATACAAAACAAATTGTATGGATTGATACTGAAGACTTTTTGATAAGGAAAATTCATCACTTTGACCGTAAGTCTTTTCACTTGAAAACTCAGTTATTTTTAGATTATGAAATTTATGATGAGGCTTATTGGCAACCCCATCGAGTGGTCATGAATAATAACCAAAACGGGAAAAGCTCTATCCTTAGCTTTAAAGAAGTCAAGTATAAGAATGGATTGACTGATAGGGACTTCTCACAAAATAGCCTTAAACGATCAAGATAATTCTTTCTATGAGAACTATTTGCACAATTATTGGTGTTTCCTTATTCAGTGGTGCAATCTTCAGCGAAGTATTAGGTGAATTGATATTAGAAAACAGATCTTTTTTCAAAGAAGGTTATCTCAATCAAGACAAACAACACTTTTCATTCACTTTTTCTCCTGAAATCTATATCGAAGATGGTGAAACAATATTTCATTTTAAGTCCAAGTTCAGAAAAGACAGCCAGGACACAAATAGGAACCTTTTAGATATTCAAGAGTTGTACTTCTTAAGTATTGGAGAATCAAGAGAAATTAAATACGGAATAAGCAAAGAGTTTTGGGGAGTAACTGAAACTAATCATCGAGTAGATATCATCAACCAAACTGACTTTACAGAAGCCATTGATGGGGAAGAGAAGCTTGGCCAACCCATGATAAAAGTATCTTTTGAAGAGAGCTGGGGTAATCTCGATATTTATGCCTTATTAGGCTTTAGAGAAAGAAAATTTTTTGGTAAAGAAGGTAGACTGACTTTACCTGTAATCATAGATAAAGATGAATCCGTGTACGAATCTTCTGCAAAGGACAGAAGAACAGATTTTGCAATTAGATGGTCTAATTATTATGATCAATTGGATATAGCTATATCTTATTTTTCTGGAAATTCTAGAGAGCCAAGAATTATTCCAATTGATAACGCATACTCCAAGATGATTCCACTTTATGAAACTATAGACCAGGTTGGTTTAGAACTAACTTATTTAATTGGAAGCCTTGCTCTAAAAGCCGAGATCATTTCACGTTCTGGACAAGGAGAAAGATTTTCAGCCTCGACTGCTGGGTTCGAATATACACAAGTAGGAATATTCGAGAGTAGAATTGATTTAGGTTGGATACTTGAAATGAATCACGACGATAGGCTCGATAGCTCGCCTTCAGTCCTTGGCACCAGACTTAGCCTCAATGACGCTTATGATTCTCAAATCCTATCAGGAGTTGTATGGAATGAAGTGAATGGAGAGGCAGGGTTCCTCTTGGAGTCTTCAAGAAGAATAGGAGATTGCTGTCTACTCTCAATTGAAGGGTTCTATTTTGATGACAGGGATAGAGACAATAATGAACCTAAATTATTTGAAACTCTACTTGATGATGATTTTCTAAAATTAGAATTTACTTACTATCTATAAATGAGACTACTTGATAAGAATTATTTTGCAAATGCAATCATCAGTAATAGATTGTTGAGTATTTGTGGCAGCCTAGTGTTAACAGCTTTATTAGGCTTAGGTCTTCAGCATCTAACGTTTGACCCAGACTTCGATACTTTTTTTCCTGAAAATCACCCTGCAACAGAATTAAATGATGAAATAGATGAAACATTTATACCAACTGACAACATAATCATTGCAATTGATGGAAGAGGCTCGTCTATCTTTAATCAAAAAACACTATCCCTGATAGAAAGGCTTACAGAGAAATCTTGGACTATCCCTCACTCTGTAAGAGTTGATAGTCTTACTAACTTCTCTTACGTACGATCGGAGGAAGATGATTTGATCGTAGAACCTTTTATTGAAAATGCTTTAGAGCAATCAGATGCGTTTATTCAGGAAAGAGAAAAGTTAGTTGAAACCCAAGATGCAATTTATGGATCAATTATTTCTAGGGATAAGCAAACAACAGTCATAAGCATAATTATTGATCCTCCTTCAGGTAATAAAACACAAAGCCTTGCAGAAACAGTAGAGTATCTCTTAGAGTTTCTTGAAAAAGAGACATCTGATTACGAAAACTTAGACATACGGCTATTGGGCAATCCCTATCAAGAGTACTTAAGCCCAAGGTTAGTACAAGCAGAGATGCCTACAATCTTGCCAACCATGCTCTTTTTGATTTTCCTGTCAGTGTATTTCCTTATTAGGAGTGCGTACGCTGTTTTCGCAACACTATGTGTGGTTGTACTCTCTGTTATTGCTAATTTTGGTTCAATAGGATGGCTTGGAAACCCACTAAACCAAATGATAATAACCTACCCTATTCTGGTTATAACGCTTGCATTAGCCGACTGTGTCCATCTCTTTACAATTTATTTTCAGCAAAGGGATAAAGGAAGTTCTAGCGAAGTATCTATGGTCAAAAGCCTCGAGCTAAATTTACAACCACTTTTCCTCACTACAATTACAACATGTATAGGGTTTTTGTCCTTCAATGTTCTGGAAATAGAACCCTTAAGAAATTTAGGCAACGGAATTGCCATTGGTGTGGCATTGGCCTTCATTTTTACTATATTTTTCATTGCACCTATCACTTCTTTCTTTGAAATAAAGGCACCAAGAACCATTAACAAACAGACTAATTTGGCAAAAAGAATTGCCACCTACAGCTTGAAGAATGGGCAAAAGTTAATCTGGTTAGTACCTTCTATATCCTTGGCATTGATAAGTCTTATTCCTTTAAATGATTTAACTGAAAATCCTACTCAAATGTATAGTGATAGGTTTACTTCTTTTGCACCGGATACCCTCTGGCTAGATGCAAGAATGGGTGTAACATTTCCAATTAGTTTTAAAGCTACATCAGAAACTGGAAATGTCTCAAGTCCGGTCTTTCTTAATAAAATTGATAAATTTACCAATTGGTTAAAAGAAAACGAAGAGGTGACCCATGTAACCTCACTATCTACCACTATGAAGACTCTAAATAGAAGTATGCATGGTGATGATGATCTATGGAAAGTTATACCGCAAAATGAAGAACTGGCCTCTCAATATCTGTTCTTTTATGAGATGTCTTTACCTTTAGGCTTAGATTTAAATAGCTCAATTAGCCAAGATAGAAGTTCAATTAAGATAGCAAGTTCAATAAAGGATATGAGTTCGAAAGATTACCTTGAGTTTGATGCCAAGGTTCAAGATTATCTTAATTCGGAGAATCTGTCCGAAACCATATCTCCTGGAGCTAGTTTTAGAGTTGTTTTCACTCACATAAATGAAGTTATAGTAAATAACCTACTTCTTGGAGTTTTCTTAGGGTTGTTTTTGATTACTCTTATATTAGGTTTCTTTTATAAATCCTTTGTTTTTGGAGTCATTTCTTCCTTCCCAAATATGCTGCCTATAGGCACTGCTTTCGGTATTTGGGCTGTAGTTGATGGAAATGTCGGGTTCATGGTGGCAGTAGGAATGGGATCAACTTTGGGTATTATCGTAGATTTTACTGTCCACCTGTTAAGTAAGTATGATCTTGCAAGAAGAGAATTAGGCAAAACTCCTGAAGAATCTGTTATTTATTCTTTTGAAGCAGTAGGATTTCCTCTGATAATCATGACGATTGTGCTTAGTATTGGGTTTCTTACCCTGACTATGGGGAGCTTTATACCTTTAGGTGATTTTGCAAAGTTTTCCTCTATTGCTTTTATAACTGCCCTGTTTATTGACTTCTACTTATTTCCTAATCTGCTAGTAAGGTTTGATAAAAGGAATCTTAACTAGATCTTGTCAGATAAAAAGCACAAACCAAGCAAGGAATAAGAGTCAGTCCTGCACAGACAAAAGCAAAACTGTAATTTCCTGATCCAAGCACAATAGGCGCTAAGTTATTACCAATCAAAGCTGAGATATTTCCAAAGCCCATAAAAATCCCAAAATTAGTTGCACTAGTCTGAGTTATACAAAGCGCCATTAGTATAGAAAATATAAGAACCATGAACCCGGCATCAAAAGCATCAATACCAATTAGTACTGAGGATGAAAGCAACCTAGAAGTTTCAATAGAAAAACCACTTAAAACAAAAAACAGAAGTATCTGACTCAAGAGAAAAAATATCAAAAGATAACGTTTACCTAGATAAAGTGATAAAACACCGGCGGTTAATCCTATTACTCCTCCGATCCACATTCCTATGGGTCTAATGGAGCCTATTTCTTCTCCGCTCCACCCCAATACCTTCATATAAAACTCGTTGTAGATAACATCAAAAATCCCATAAGCTATATTAGAGAAAAGCATGAATATAATCGCAGCAACTGCACTCTTGTTTAATAAACTCTGGCTAATCCCCGATACTAAATCTTTGAGAGATAGTCGATCTTTATAAGACTCAAATTCAAAGCCTGCTTTATGAGACATTTCATGAGAAAAAAGAGGAAATAAAAAGGTAGTACACATCATCAAGACGAGTACAAAATAACCAAAATTAATACCTTGCGAATAGAAGATTGATGTTGCTAATGCCATTCCGAGACCTCTTCCTAAAGTCTTACTTCCCCACATAAAACCATTAGCACTTCCTAGTTGATCTTCTGTGAGACTGTCAGCTGCCAAGGCATCGATTGCAATATCAGATATTGCAACAAAAGCATTATGAAGAGTGAGCAGAGAAATTAGCACTATATTGACTTCAGTTACCTCAATAAAAATTAGAGGAGTCACAGCAAGAATCATGATGATCTGACTTAACAGGACCCAAAACCTTCTCCTGCCAAATTTTTTAACTGTAAAGGAATCTATAAGCGGTCCCAAAAAGACTTTTAAAGTCCAAGGCACCATCGTTATAGACAGAAGTAATGAAATATCTCCTACTGAAGCGCCTATAGAAACAAGATAAGTTGTAAGCGCAAATAATGTACCGCCAGAAAGTCCTTGGGAAAGATAAACAGCGCTTAGACTACCAATATGCCAAGCACTTCCGTCACTTAAAAGACGAGATTTAACTAATTCCATTTAATTTTTTTTAATTCAGCGAAAACGACTGATTGATTAAATCATATGATCTTACTCTTGCTGAAAAGGGTTCACATATAGTGATTATTTTTAACTCTTCAGGTTTTACTTTGTCTAAAAGCGGTTGAATCTTTTGTCTAACAGACTGAGATGATCCCACAAATGTTCTATTGTCATTCGTTTCTAACAAGTCGCCATTAATAGATTCTTTTGCCTCACTAAGGGTCGGGAAGCTACCAAAAATTCCTTTCTGAGAATTTTGTCTCCACGCAGCCGCACTAAGAGAAAGTTCCTCAGCCTCTTTATCGGTATCTGCACATATAGAAAATACTCCTAAACTTACTCTAGGTTCTTTAGCAAAAATGGAGGGCTGGAAGTTATCTCTATACACATCAGCAAGATCAGCACACGATGGGTCTATGAAATAAGCCAAAGACATAGGTAACCCAAAATGCGCAGCATATTCAGCACCTTGCCTTGAGGAAACCAAGAGCCATACCTCAGGAATTTCTCCCAATCCCGGCGTAACATTAACTGACTCAAAGGACTGAGTTGAAGAAGCGCTTCCTTCTAAGAAAGATTTAAGATCATTCATCTTGGTGGCAAAAAACTCCGGTCCAGTTGTTTTTGAACCATAAGCTAAAGCACCTGCCTGATAGGCATCACTTCCAGGGGCTCTTCCTAGACCCAGATCAATTCTATCGGGAAAGAGAGACTCTAAAAGTCTAAAGTTTTCAGCAACCTTGTAAGGACTGTAATGCATTAGCATTACACCACCCGAACCAACTCTTATAGACTCTGTTTGGGAGGCCAAACTAGGAATTAGAATTTCAGGCGAACAACCTGCAAAAGAATTTGATCCATGGTGCTCTGCAAGCCAGAACCTATTTAATCCAAGGGAGTCACAGTACTTTGCCAACTCTCGAGTTTCTTTAATTGCATCGTCTGCATTAGAATTTGAGAATATCGGAGACTGATCTACCGCGCTTATCTTCATGGGCCTATAGGTTTTCCATCTATCACTTGATCTAAATATTCGGACATTCCATATCCAACAATACCCTTATAAGTATACTCAGTCATTCCTTCGGTAATACGTGTAACAAGACTTTCTCCGTCAGGAGTGTTCCTTCTGTTGCGTAAGGGAATTAATGATAAGACCTTGCCTTTAACCTCGTACTCATCTTCGTCAGTTTTAGCCCAAGCAGTGAAGGTTTTTTGAAAATGATCTTCATCATATTCCGTTTCAATTTTGCAGTCCTTTATAGTTTGGTACTTACCATCTTTTAGAACGATACCCCCTCTTCTTTCAGAATCCTCGCTCTGGTGAACAATACTAAACATAAAACCAATTTCATCATTGATATTAATTGTGAGCCATCTATACCATTCAATAGCCTGCCAATATCTGGGACCCCAGCTCTTATCTCTGAGACCTAAACCATCAATAGTCCATTCTTGTCCATCGATGACGATCGAGCCTTTACCGGCAGTATGTTGCTCATAATGGGCTTTCGAGAAACTCTTTTCAGGATCTGTATCGAGAGTTTTACCGTCTTTTCTTACCGCCTGTCCGCCAAACATAGGAGATATTCCACTTATATTTACATCAGCTTTACATGTAACTCTGGGATTTTCTTTAAAGGCTTTGCTAGGGTTTAACATATCTTTGGGGTTGTCTAGAAGAAGTATCTTGCCAGTATATTGAACTCGAAGAGATTTAAATGGTTCTATAACCTCAAACTTCATACCACCTGCATCAAAAACCTCATTAGTGGAAATTTCTGGCCTACCAAACATAAAGCCAATTCTTCCATCTGGCAGGTATATGCAACATGTCATTTCCGCATATCCTTCATTTGGTCTATTGCCCAGCCTGAACCACCCCCCCATCTTCTTATTGTGATCAAAAACATTAAAATACATGCTTTCGTTATAATTAGAGGCTTCATCTGGTTGATGATTAAATTCATCTTGTGGCTCTAGTCTTATTTCAATATCACTCATTTGATTTCCTTATTTTTGTCTATTGTCCAGTTTATATGCTCTTTTACAATCGCTGAAGGAAAGTCTATCCTAGAGTTATAATTTCAAATATAAAAAATTTTCATAAAATGAAACTTTATACTGCTACAGAAACAAAAAAAATTGATAACCTTGCAATAAAAGAAAAAGGGATTTCTGGTTATTCGTTAATGCAAGATGCCGCTGAGTTTGCTCTAGAAGTAATTCTTAAAGAATTCAGTCCAATAGATGAACTTATAATTTTCTGCTCTAAGGGAAAAAACTCTGGCGATGGATTTCTTCTTGGATGTTTTGCAAAAGAATTTGGTCTTGATGTAACTGTAGTCATGAGTAATTCTCCAAAAGAACTGACCGGAGTATCTAAAAAAGCATTTCAGGAAATGAAAGAATCGAAAGCTAAAGTAGTTTCTTACAAATCCGTGCAAAAGTTAAAAATATCAAGTAAGGCAGTCGTAGTTGATGCTTTGATAGGAATAGGTTTAAAAGGTAGATTAAGAAAAAATATTAAAGAGTCTATATTGGCCCTAAATAAATTGGGGCTTAAATTACCTGTCGTATCACTTGATATACCCTCCGGAGTTAATCCCGATACCGGAAACTCAGATGATGTCTATGTTTATGCCGACATTACAACAACATTTGTCGCTCAAAAGAGAGGTTGTTTTACTTCGATCGGGAAAAAAGCATCTGGCGAGGTAATTTATTCAAATTTAGAAATCCCAAATAAGCTATTTTCAAAAGTACTTCCATCAAGTTCTATAATTGATTACGAAGAATCAATCAGCAAAATAATCTTTAGAGAACAAGGTGCTCATAAAGGAAATTTTGGGCATGTACTTGTCATAGGAGGAGATAAAGGTCTTGGTGGAGCTGCTCTTTTAGCCTCAAAAGCTTCTGTTTTTTCAGGTGCAGGATTAACGAGCCTAGTAACCAGACCTGAACATGTAAGCGCGAGTCTAGTCTCTTGTCCTGAAGTCATGGTTAAAGGTGTTGATACGGGACAAGATTTAGAAGAATATCTCATCAAACCAACTGTTATAGCAATAGGTCCTGGTCTAGGACAAACCGCTTGGTCTGAACAAATGATACAACGAGTTTTTTGGGAAGCTGAAAAAAGAAATGTTGCTGTCATCATGGATGCTGATGCATTAAACCTTCTAACTAAGCTAAAACTATCAAGCGCTTTACCTAAAAGGCTCATTCTAACTCCTCATCCCGGAGAAGCTGCTACATTGCTCAATACAGATGTAGATATCATTGAGGAAGATAGATTTAAAGCAGCATCCAGAATTCAAAAGAAATTCAATGCAACTGTTGTATTAAAGGGTTCGGGAACAATTATTTGTCATAAAATTAATAAAGTACAAAAGTGGGGATTATGTAATGCTGGAAATCCAGGAATGGCCAAAGGCGGTATGGGTGATGTTCTGACTGGTGTCATAGCAGGTCTTTTAGCACAAGGACTAACACTTCAAGAAGCGTCTGAAGCTGGTGTGGACTTACATGCCAGAGCGGCCGATCAAATATCATCAGAAATAAGCGAGCTAGGACTTACTCCAAGTGATGTAATTGAAGAGCTAAGATATTTATTAAAATATGATTAAAAATATAGTCACCGTTAATGAAGGTGCAACCATTCTAGCAGGAGAAGAACTGGCTAATGAAATCACAAAAATTAAATCTGATAGATCAGTCGTTATATTCTTAGAAGGTGAACTTGGAGCAGGCAAAACAACTTTCACCAAGGGCATCCTTAAAGGCCTTCAATACCAAGAATTGGTAAAAAGCCCAACTTATAATCTTGTAGAAATACACGAAACAAAAGATCTTAAGGTCTTTCATTTCGACTTATATCGGGTATCCGAGCCTATTGAATTGGAGGAAATTGGGATAGAAGAATATCTAAAAGAAGCCAATTCAATATCTATTTTTGAATGGCCAAAAAATGGTGCGGAGACTCTACCTCCACCAGATTTTCTTGTTCAAATTTCCTATAAGGATAATGACCATGACAATAAAAGAGAATTATTAATCTCATGAAAAGAAAATCTTTAAAGACACTTTTAGTAATACTCCTAATGATTAATATCAAGCCGGTATTTTCAAATGAATCAAATGTTTACTGTTTTGTTGGTGATGCAGGAGAAGTCAACCCAACTCAAGCATTGGTTGTCGAAGCATTGGCAAGCTCTGATTGTTCTTTGGTTTGGCACCTTGGAGATATTACCCAACTTGGAGTTCAATCAATTGATGATCCAGAGCTCCAAGAAAGTTTTTTAAGCCCTTTCAGGCCATTTTTAGATACAAATATCCCCTTTTTTCTAACAGTTGGAAATCATGACTACAAAGGCGACCCGTCAGTCTATCTAGAAGTCGCAAAAGAATATCCTTCCATTCATCATCCTAGTAACTTCTATACTAAGAGATTTGGAGAATTATGCTTCTTTGCTTTAGATACAACAATTTTCGATAAACTTTATTATTTCTATAAAAGAGGAAATCAAATTAGATGGTTAAAAGATGAACTAGAAAGGCTGAAAGATCAGTGTCAATTTTCTATAGCCGTAGCTCATCATCCGTTATTCAGCTCAGGTGATAGAGACAGAGCCAATCCACAACTAGCAATATTTTTAGAAAACTATGTTTTTGGGACATTTGATATTTACATAACCGGACATAATCATGTCTTGGCAGATGAAGGTGATCACAAAAAAACACGCCAACTTATCAGTGCAACAGGAGCCCTGCCTGGGGGTTCTCCTATGGAAACAGAGTTAGGAAAATTTAATATAGAAACTCCTGGTTATTTAAAAATGACTGTGAAGAAAGAAACTGCAAGGTATGAATTTATAGATGCTGAACAAGGTGAAGTAGTTTGGTCAAATATTAAAATCGGTTCTGGGTTGAGAATAAATTAAACAAGAACTCATCTATAAAAATTTTTTCAAGTTTACGTTTCTATTTTTTCTGAGACCTCAATTGCCAGAGCAAGAGACGAGGTGAGGCCAGGAGATGCGTAACCTAGAACATTTACAAACTGACTATTACTTACCGTACCAGAATCTATCACAAAATCCTTTATCCCTCTAAGTTTTGGCCTTACGCCTGAGTAACCCGGAGTAAGATCTTCCTCTTTTATTCCAGGCCAATAAGATTGAACAGCTTTGAGGAAAAGTAATTTTTGATCTAAAGAAAGACTATAGTCGATCTTATCAACGACAAATGCAGAAGGTCCAAATCTAATGCCTTTTCCAAGATCTATCGTTGCATGAAGACCTAAACTATTCTCAGTTGGAGTTGGGTAAATAAGGTTCTCTAATTTCTCTTTACCTTGATAAATGTAGTACTCCCCTTTAACGAATTCCTCAATAAATGTATTTTGCTCATTTATAAGGTTAGCAATATGCACAGCATTAAGACCTGCTGAGTTAACTAATGTGTGAGTGATGACTAGAAATCTATTCTTACTTTTTATATCTTCAACTAAGACTTCGAAACCATCTTTAGTTGCATCTATGTTCAATATCTCATTTCCTAAAATTATGTTTCCTCCTGCACTCTCGAAGTCTCTGCTCAATGAGTGTATGTAGGAATGGCTATCAAATATTCCGGTAGAAGGTGAGAATATTGCCTCCTTGTATTGAAGAAAGGGATATTTTGATTTCAGAGAATTATCATAAATCAGGTCATCAACTCCGCAAGCAAGACCATTCTCATAGATATTATTTAATGTTTCTGATTCTTGATCAGTTGAAGATAAAATATATTTGCCGCAACGATTGAATGCAATCTGTCGTCTTCTAAATAGTCATAAAGAAGCTCTTTGCCTTTTAAGCATAATTTAGATTTCAGTGAGCCTTGATCATAGTACATACCAGCATGAATAACTTCGGAATTACGGCTGGAGGTTTCTTGAGCTATCTGATGATTTCTTTCTATGAGAAATATACTTTCAAATCTAGAACAAAGCTCCCTTGCAATGGCCACTCCAGAAACTCCACCGCCTATCACTAAGCAGTCAACTTCAAATTTTTCTAATTCACGCAATATTTTCTAAAGAATTTTATGATATTTACTGTTATGGTTGAGGTTGACTCAGTATAGATATCAAAAAGTAAAAAGTTTAGAAAAATCGAATATTTATGAAACTAAATTATGGAGTAATAGGAACAGGAATGATGGGATGTGAACATATTCGCAATCTAAAGAAAATACCTGACATTGATATAGTCGCAATTGCTGACCCTAATGAAAGATCAAGAAAATGGGCCAAACAAACCTGTGATGATCAGTTTAAACCTAAGCTATACGAAGACTATAGAGAGCTATTAAGGCAGCAGGACATAGATGTTGTTGTAATAGCAAGTCCAAATCATACACATATCGAGATTATGAGAGAACTATTTAAAACAGATAAACATGTTCTCCTTGAGAAGCCCATGTGTACAAATCTTTCTGATGGTATGGAAGTACTTGAAGGCAGTAAAACACATAAAGGCATTGTCTGGATTGGGCTCGAATACAGGTTTATGTCGCCCATCCAGGCCCTGATTAACCATGTTGGTGAAATAGGCAATATCAAGATGCTCTCTATAAGAGAGCATAGATTCCCATTTCTGGAAAAAGTGGATAACTGGAATCGTTTTAATGAGAACACTGGAGGAACACTTGTTGAAAAATGCTGCCATTTCTTTGATTTGATGAATCTCATGGTTCCGAGTAAGCCTATAAAAATTTATGCTTCTGGAGGTCAAGACGTAAATCATTTAGATGAGATTTACGACGGCAAAACTCCTGACATAATTGATAATTCATTTGTGCTTATTGATTATGAAGAAGGACAAAGGGCCATGCTTGATTTGTGTATGTTTGCTGAAGCAGGAAAATATGAACAGGAAATTGTTTTAACTGGCGATTGTGGTAAGTTAGAAACTCATATTCCTGGCGATGAACTTCTACTAACTAATAGAAAAAAGTACTCTTATAAAAATATAGCAATTAAAGCAGATCCAAGAGTGAAAGAAGTAGGATTTCACCATGGTGCTAGTTATATTGAGCATTTAGAATTAATAAAATGCATAAAAAATAAAAATCAGCCTATCGTAGATTGCCAAAAAGGATTTGATTCGATCGCTATTGGATTGGCAGCACAAAGATCAATTGAGACAGGGGAACCTGTCCACCTAAATAACTTCATAGAATAAATATGACATATAAATCAATTAAAGATATGCCCCAAATAGGTTTTGGCCTTTGGAAGATACCTCAAGATGTTTGTTCAGATACTGTTTATAAGGCAATTGAGTCGGGTTATAGACATTTAGATTCAGCATCTGACTATGGCAATGAAAAGGAAGTGGGTCATGGGATTAAAGCCGCCTTAGATCAAGGTTTATGCAAAAGAGAAGACCTATGGATAACATCTAAACTTTGGAATACATACCATCACCCTGATCATGTTAAACCTGCCCTTGAAAAAACACTCGAAGATTTGCAATTAGATTATCTCGATCTTTATATGATTCATTTTCCAATTTCTCTAGCATTTGTGCCTTTCGAAGATAGATATCCGCCTGAATGGTTTCATGATCCTGATAATGCAGAACCTAAAATGGTTCCTTCAAGGGTGCCCTTATCAGAAACTTGGCACGCAATGGAATCACTTAAAAAAGATGATTCAACAAATCACATAGGGATTTGCAATTATTCTTCCGGTTTGCTTCATGACTTGATGAACTACTGTGAAACTAAGCCGGAAATTCTTCAAATTGAATCTCACCCTTACCTGACACAAGAAAAGCTCATACGTATAGCAAAAGATTATGGTCTTGAAGTAACAGCTTTCTCTCCTTTAGGTTCAATATCTTACGAAGAACTTGGCGGTGCAAAAGAAAGTGAATCACTTCTTAGACATAAAACAATTAAAGCAATTTCAAATGATCTAAATATATCTCCAGCTCAATTAATTCTAGGTTGGGCTCTGAATAGAGGTACTTCAATTGTGGTCAAGAGTTCTGATGAAATCCGTATGAAAGAAAATCTTTATGCCTCTGAAATTAAACTAGACCAATCCATTCAAGATCAGATATCAGCTCTTAACATCAATAAGAGATATAACGACCCAGGCGTTTTTTGTGAGGATGCTTTTAATACTTTCTTTCCAATTTATGAATAAAAAAGCTTTCTTACAAGAATTAGAGGGAGATGAAGAATTAACAACCTTAACTTCTGCTCAGGATTGGGTAAAAGAAAATAAAATATCGATAGAAGCGCAACTAAAAGAATATGGCGCTGTTCTCTTCAGGAACCTTCCAATTGAGAATGCAGAGGATTTTGATTTCTTCATATCTGCATTTCACTACAACACATTTACCTATGAAGGATCTCTATCAAATGCTGTAAGAATAAATAAAACCGATAAAGTTTTTACCGCAAATGAAGCGCCTAAAGAGATTGAAATATTTCTTCATCATGAAATGGCCCAGACCCCCGTATATCCAAAAAATATATTCTTTTTTTGTAAATCCGCTTCTTTGCATGGAGGGGAAACTCCATTATGCCGATCTGATCATCTATATGCCGCACTCCTTGATGAAGACCCAAATTTAATAATGAAATTTGAAGAGAATGGGGTCATTTATAATTCTGTTATGTCTAATGGAGACGAGCTAGCTTCTGGCCAAGGAAGAAGTTGGCAAAAAACGCTAGGAGTCAAATCTAAAGAAGAAGCTGAAATTAAATTAAATGATCTAGGTTACACCTGGAATTGGATTGATGGAGATAATTTATCTGTCACAACTAAAGCATTTAAGGCTATTAAAGAATTAGAGGATGGTAATAAATCATTTTTTAATCAAGTGCTTGCAGCTTCTTTGGGATGGAAAAAGAATTCAAAAGAAGATCTCTCACCCGTTAAATTTGGTAATGGCGAAGAGATACCTGATTCAAAAATTCAAATAATCTCTGAATTAGCAAAGTCATTAACATTGCTAAGGCAATGGGAAGATAGAGATATTCTATTGATAGATAACTATCGGGTTATGCACGGTAGAAAGCCCTTCTCAGGGGGGAAAAGCAGAGAGGTCTTAGTTTCATTAACTAATTAGAGATATTTCTTGAAGAATGCCCACACTTCTTCAGACGCATTGATATCGTCATTTCCAGACCCAAAGTAGTACCATAACAGCGGATTACTCCACCAAGTAAATTTTATACCTGGCCATACATGACGGCCTCCTTCTATCCTATACAACCACACTTCTTGATCAAGGCCATCTGTCCAATGCCTTTCAAAGAAAATATCGTAATCAGCACCAAGTTCTTTACTCGTGATCTGTTCTACTGATTTATTGACAAGAAGATTCTTTTTTGCGAAAAAATCTATTGTTGAAGGCAAATCATAATAGGGTCCCCAGCCCTCTTCATTATTAAGATCTCCTGTATATAAAGATATCTTGTCAGCTGTTCCGTGGATCTCAAAAACAGGAACAGGACTAGTCATATTGCAACTATCTTTTAATCCTTTCATAAGCACTCCTGCTACAGGAGCCACTGCTTTAAACAAATCAGAAGATGTACAGGCTAATAAATAACTCATGTCACCACCATTAGACATGCCAGTTGCAAAACCTTTTTTTCTCTTGAGTTTGAATTCCTGAGAGAGAGACCTGAATAATTCTCTTATGAAAGAGACGTCATTAATTGTTGAGTCATCATGAAATCCATAACCTACATTAAAAAAAGTATTACCGTTACTATCGATGGTGCCCTGAGGATAGACAGCTATAAAGCCTTCCCTGTCAGCAATACTATTCATGCCTGAGTAGGCAACTATTCCTTCAGCAGAGCCGGTATAACCATGGATAACGAAAACAATAGGGGTGTTTTGATTTAATTTCTTTGGAATGTGAAGAATATATTCTCTTTCGATACCTTCATGAATAATAGTTCTCTGTTCGCTAATCAAATAAGTTGAAAAACTAAGTAGAAAAGTAAGAAATAATTTAATCAACTTCTGCTAATGCCCCCAAATGAAATCTAATTAAATTCTCTCCTGCTTTGCCATAAAAGGCAAAAGGATTATGTTCTACACCATCCAGTACAAATAAAGAGTGATCAATTTCCAGCTGATTCAAATAAGCTGCGTATTCTTGAATACTGGTTAAATTTGGATCTAATTCTCCTGACCAAAGTAAAAACTTTATTTTATGTTCTTTAGACACTTTATAATCTTTAGCTAAGGACCAAGCATCATTACCCTTACCTACATAATAGATTTCTTGGTCATCGTCTCTTGGATCATCTTCAAAGCCATCATTCTTTTGTATGAGTTTTTCAATCATATAGGAACCACCGCCAGCAGAAACTGTACTGAATAGCTCTGGGTACTTAAACATATAACGAGTTGCGCCACGACCTCCTTGAGAAAATCCTTCAAGGCCCCTAGAAGACCTATGATTAATAGTTCTGTATTTACTATCGATATGAGGTATCAATTCTTTTATAAAAATATCTTCCCCGTTGGAGTCTTTCTGTTCTGAGTTGTAATGGCTGAGCTCACCGCCATTTACAAAAATATACAAAGCCGGTTCTATTGAATTGTCCTTAAAAATAGTATGAATAAAATTAGAGACATAAACCGATCTTGCTTCATTTCCTGGCCTACCTCCATGTAAGTAATAAACGGTCCTGAAACGTTTCTGAGGTTGTTTGTTATAAGAGTCCGGGATGTATATGTAATAACCTACTGGAATAGACATTGAACTGCTTACAAATGATCTCTTTTTTAGCTGATCGGGCAAATCGTATCTTTCGTTAACGTCGTTTTGCCAAGAAAACTCTCTGGAGAACTCTTTTATAAACTCCTTTAGTTCATCTTTGCTTGCAATATTGTCACCATTTAAGTCTACCAAAGAGAAACCTAGACCTGGCCACTCTGATTTCTGTATGTGTCCATCAGAATTTCTATCTAATTCTTGGAATCCCTTAAGAGCAAGTTCAATCCCAATAAAAGCTGCGATGTTTTGGTATTGAAAAGAAACTATCAATATTAAAATACTTAGAAGTATCCAAATTGGTCTCATTATTTGCTAACTGCGTATCCCCAGTAATTATAACCTGCGATTTTAGGTGTATTTGGAAGGTACATTTCCTCCAACTCTATAATGTCGAAGCCAGCCTGTTGAATCAGAGAAGGAATATTTCTATTTATATTACAGCCGCCAGCTATCTTCCCCCAAATAGGATTAATTCTATTTTGCCATTTTCGTATATTCTGATCTGGAGCTTCTCCATGTTCACAAAATATCATTTTTCCATTATTTTTTAGGACCCTTCGTATTTCATTATTTGCTCTTTGGACCTCTGGTATTGTACACATGGTGTAAGTTACCAATACAGAATCAAAATGATTATCCGGCAAGGGAATCTCTTCGGCTCCAGAAGATATAAAATTAACTTCCATTGATTCCTGATCAGCAACTTTCTTGGCCATTTCGCTGAGTTCTTCAGAAGGATCTAAGCCCCAGATTTCATCTGTCTTAGT
>PYIJ01125905.1_pt1 | contig 18723 bp, 21 predicted proteins | sample 3578051 | NCBI WGS metagenome assembly PYIJ01 (sample SAMN08408021, study PRJNA431606) | Marine metagenome isolate SA_KN192-05_S13_5m, whole genome shotgun... | biome: marine; feature: oceanic pelagic zone; material: water; isolation source: surface water sample, 0.2-0.8 um fraction ... | reverse complement strand
TTTTCCATCTGTCGAGGCATATGGTGCATCTAGAGATACTAGATTACAGACCATGATGAACGGAACTAGACCGGAAGAGATACATAATTGCAATACTCCTAGGTTATATGAATCAACAAATATAAGACTTGTGCAACAAGAAGGATAAAAAAAATGATGAAAAAATATCTAATATTAATTTTATTCAGCTCCATCAGTACCTTTTGCTTTTCTGATGATCACTTAACATATAGAACTGCCACCGGTGAAGTCCTGCAATGCAATCTAAACGATGGGAAGGATGCAGATGATGTGATGAGGATGGTTAAGAATGATTGGTATGACTTAGATTATCCTGTTCAATACGAAGGATGGGTTTTGACACCAACTTTATTTGCATCTACTGACGGAGGCTATGATCTATTCTGGGCTGGATTTACTTTAAATAACTCAGATATGGGGGCATCCCTTGATTGGTTTAATAATAATGCTTCTAAAGTATTTGCTAAGTGGCAAAATTTAGTTAGCTGTGCTTCGTGGAGTCAATGGGATATCTTTGAAGCCAGGAGACCAGCTATAGACCTAGTTGAAGGCGATAATAATTTTTGGGCATTTCATAGTTGTAATTTTAAAGAAGGAAAAGGAGTTTCTGATCTTCGAGATAATGACAAACAATGGAATAAGTTCTTAGACAATCTGGGTCATAAAGGCGGTGTCTGGAGATGGTGGGCTGGAGGAGGTTCTGATACTCAAAACTCAACAGACTATTACGTAAATATCTCTTTTCCTTCAATGAAGGAGTATGGCGATTATAGAGATGCAAGGATGCAAGCCATGATGAATGGCTCAATGCCTGAACAAATAGCTAATTGTCAGACACCAAGAGTTTATTCAGCTAACAACATAAAGACTTTTGCTAATTAATTCATTATCAAAACTAAACGGCCACATAAGTGGCCGTTTTTTTTACATATTTGATAATATGTAAGTAGTGAGTTATTTTTCTAAACTACCCTCCATAGGAATCTTTGCCTTGCTTGTTTCGTTTTATCTTCCTTCTTCGCAAAATAACCCCGAACTTTATGAGTATTTAAAAAGCAAAAACACTACAAGTTTTATCCTTGCAAAAGAAGGACAGATTTTACAAGAGTTTGAATTTTACCCAAAAAAAACTATCTTCTTGCGCATGATGCAAGAAGGACTGATTGAAGGAAGAAGTCATGAAGATGTCGCTTCTATCCAAAAAAGTTTTGTATCAATTCTAATTGGCCTAGCTCAGCAAAAAGGATATTTAAAAATTTCCGATTCTGTTAGTAAGTACCTAGGCAGTTGGACTGAATTGAAACAAGAGGAAGAAGAAAAAATAACTATCAGGCATCTATTAAATATGACTTCAGGATTAGATGATAATTTAGACTTTGATATAGAACCAGGTACTGAATGGCAATACCAAAGTCGATCCTATGGGCAGCTTCTATATGTACTAGAATCTTCAACAAAGAAGAGTATTCAAGATTTATCATTAGAATGGTTATTTGTACCACTCAATATGGAGGAAACATTTTGGAAAAAAAGAGAAAAAGGCCTTCTGGGATTTTCAAAAAATTCTAGTGATTATGGCTTGATAACTTCAGCTAGAGACTTGCTAAAATTTGGTGATTTCATTTTGAATGGCGGTGAAGTTGGAACTACTCACATTATTACAGATATAGATTTTTTTGATGACTCCTTCACTCAATCTCAACAATATAATCCTGCCTATGGCTATCTTTGGTGGTTAAATAATTCTGATTACTATATTAAATCCAATACTCAAGGAGAGGGGAATTTATATCCTTATGCTCCTCGTGAAACTATATTAGCTCAGGGAGCGGGATCAAGGTTTCTTGCAATAGTGCCTTCAGAGAAACTGATAGTAATTAGGATGGGAGATAACCCTAAAGATTCAAATTTTATCAATAACTTATGGAAATATATTCAAAATTAATATTCCTTTTATTTAGTCTCTTATTTTTCCCCTTATTGAGTTCTGAAAATCAAATTTCATGGAAAGAACATATCATAGATGATTCGTCATTAGGTCCTCCAGATCTCGCCGGAAGTGATGGTCTCGAGATAGCAGACTTAGATAAAGATGGATTTATAGATATTGTTTCAGTACATGAGCTTGATACTGAGTATGGTGTTCCAAAAGGGTATGTCAGAATAGCATGGGGCTCTGATGACCCTAATAAATGGGAGTTAACTACCTTGGCTGCAGGTTCTGACGCACCCTCTGCTGAAGATGTAGATATTGCCGACGCTGATGGAGATGGTTGGCTAGACATTGTTGTCGCATGCGAATTAGCTCACCTTATCTATTTTAAGAACCCCGGTACTAATCATCGTACGATAAGATGGAATAGATCCATACCAGAGATAACCCTCAATCGAGGATCCTTCATTAGAGTTTTCTTCGCTGATTTTAATAATGATGGAAAAGTGGAGGTTGTAGCAGCGAATAAAGGTGGAGAGAATCCTGATATTGAAAATGCTCCTCTTAATAACATTTCGATTTACAAGCTTCCTAAAGATCCATTGCAAGGAGGTGATTGGGAGGAGCTTGTGTTAACACAAGTGAGAATTCCAATTAATTCACAACCTATAGATTTAGATTCAGATGGAGATATGGATATTGTAGTAGGTTCAAGAGGGGAGGCTAGGATTTTATGGTTAGAAAACATAGGCAATTTTAATTTTCAAAAACATGATATCAACTTAGCCTCTAAGCTTGAAGAAGGTTCATGGTTAACAGGCTTCAATATGGATTATGCCGATATGAATGAAGATGGCAGATTGGATATTATTAGTTCAGTCTGGCCAAGTTCTGTTTACATACTTTTTCAGCCTAAATATCCTAATGAGGTTTGGACGATAAAAAAGGTAGGTGATATCAATCCTGATAGATTAGTTAGTGTTTCAATTGCTGACATAGACCAAGATGGGGATAAGGACATTTTTTCTGGGTCCTATAGTCTTGGGAGCAGAGATAAGGATGACACTGAGGGTAGTAATAGATCTTATGGTAGTGTTGTTTGGTTCCAGAATAATGGCGATAAATGGAAAAAAAATAATATTCTTCGAAGAAAAAGAGGAATGTATGATAAGTGGATACCGATTGATCTAGATAAAGATGAGGATATTGATTTTATCGGTACCAGAGGTAACAGTGAACCCTATGATGGAGTTATCTGGCTTGAACAAATGGATATAGATTATTCAAAAAATATATTTTTTCCTGCAAGGAAAAAGGATAGCGTAACAGTACCTTTTGATGATTAAATTTTCATCAGCTTAAACCTTCGCTATAATTAACCTATGGATTCTAGTAAGACCAAACCTTTAGACCTTCTAGATCAGTCTCAAGTTTCTGAACTACGTAAAAAAAATGATCTTAGAAATGTCATAGCCCTATGTTTTGACTGGGGGATGATGGCTTTTGGTTTCTATATTTTTTACGTATACCCAAGTGTGATTACTTTCTTAGTTTCAGTAATCATAATTGGCTCAAGACAGTTTGCTTTAGCAGTGCTGGCTCATGATGGAGCACATAATCTTTTATTCTCAAATTTGAAGGTTAATGATTTTATGGCTCAATGGTTCTGTGCCTATCCTATTTTTCAAGATAATAGGGTCTATAGACCTTATCATCTAAAACATCACCGATATACTGAAACGGATAAAGACCCTGATTTGTCTTTGAGTGCTCCATTTCCGATTACAAAGAAGAGTTTTCTAAGGAAAGTTTTTCGTGATTTAACAGGTTTAACAGGTCTTAAGAGATATTCCTCTGCATTATTATCGATACTTAATACTGAGTCTTCAGGCCCAACGGACAAACTGCTAAAAGTTTGGAATAAGATTCATGGATTTCTGATATCTAATGTCATTATATTTTCAGTCCTCTCAATATTCTTTCATTGGTACTTTTATTTTTTACTCTGGTGGATACCTGCTTTTACCTATTACAGCCTTATTATAAGAATTAGAAATATAGCAGAACATTGCGTAACACCAGGGGACAGTGGCTTTGATAATACTAGAACAACACATGCAAACCTATTAGTTAGGTTTTTAATGGCACCTCATAGAGTTAATTACCATCTAGAACATCATCTTTTTATGATGTGTCCTTGGTACAACCTACCAAAAGCTCACTCTATGATGATTGAAAATGGATATAAGGATAAAATGTGTTTGGAGACTTCCTATACAAATGTCTTATTAAAGGCTGTGAGTGCTTAATCATGAAAGATAAAGAAGAATTAAAAAATAAACTTACCCCTGAAGAGTTTTACGTAACTCAGAAACAAGGAACTGAGCCTGCCTTTAGCGGAAAATATGACGGAGTCAAAACGCCAGGGACTTATCACTGTATTGTTTGCGATGTTGAATTGTTTAGCTCAGATTCAAAGTATGATTCTGGATCAGGCTGGCCTAGCTTCTGGGAGCCTTCACAAGAAGTCAATATTGAAACAGAAGAAGATTATTCGGCAGGTATGGTCAGAACCGAAGTTCACTGCAGTAAATGTCAAGCTCACTTAGGACATGTATTTCCAGACGGTCCACAACCAACCGGTCTTAGATACTGTATCAATTCAGTTTCATTGGATTTAAAGCCTTCTGAAGAGGAATAAGTCTGAAGCAAGACAGTAAATTCAATACAAAATCTCTAAAGCTACTAGCTAGCAGTGGATTAGTTTCTTTCTGGACTTTTGTCTCTAGAATTCTTGGTTTAATAAGAGATATAGTAATTACAGGATTGCTGGGCGCCGGTGTTGCTCTTGACGCTTTCGTGGTCATCATGAAAATACCGAGTGTCTTTAGACGCTTATTTGCTGAAGGAGCTTTTAATCAAGCATTTGTTCCTGTTTTGGCTGAATTCAAAGGAGATGACCGTACTAAAGTAAAAAGTTTAATAAATAATACTTTTGGAGCTCTATCCACTGTTCTTTTATTAGTTACGACATGTGCATTGTTATTTGCTCCTCTGTTCGTAATGATTTTTGCTCCTGGATTTTATCTAGAACCACTCAAAAAAGAATTAGCAATCGATATTTTACAAATTACTTTCCCTTATTTATTTTTTGTTTCTTTGGTTGCTTTCTCAGGTTCAATCCTTAACTCTTATCAAAAATTTTCATTACCTGCCTTAACACCTTTGTTCTATAACTTAAGTTTGATTATCGCTGCTGTTTGGTTCGCACCAAAATTAGAAATGCCTATATACGCTATTGCTTGGGGTGTTTTTGTTGCAGGAATAGTACAGGTTTTAATTCAAGTCCCTTCTTTAATAAGCATGGGACTTTTACCTAAATTTAGGATTAATTTTAATCATCCGGGCGTTAGAAAAGTTATGTATCTGATGATTCCAGGGATAATTGCAGGTGGTGTTAGTCAAATAAATATGCTGGTTGATACAATTCTGGCATCTTTATTGCCAACTGGCAGTCCAAGTTGGCTTTATGTTTCGGATAGATTAATGCAATTACCTTTGGGAATTTTTGCTATCGCAATAGCTACTGTAATTTTGCCTCGCTTATCGTCATTATTTGTTCAAGAAGACAAGAGATCATTTTCAGAAACTCTTGATTGGTCTATCAGAATGATTCTGCTTATAGGTGTTCCAGCCGTTATTGGATTGATCATGCTAGCGGAACCCATAATACTTACTTTATTTGAGCGAGGTGAATTTAATGCTAATGATTCTTTACAAGCATCTTATAGTTTAATTGCGCTTGCAATTGGCCTGGTTGCTTTTATGCTAATAAAGATTCTCACACCTAGTTTCTTCGCAAGACAGGAACCTAAGAAACCAATGTATGTAGCATTTGCTTCAATGATCTTAAATGCAGTTTTGGCATGGGCCCTAGGATTTTATTTTGGTTACGGCCATATAGGACTTGCTATGGCAAGTTCGATATCTGCTTTCTTTACAGTCCTAATATTATTATTTTTACTTTTTAGAGACGATATCTATAACCCTTCATCAGGCTGGATAGTTTTTTGGTTAAGATTGGTAATTGCTTCAAGTATATTAGTTCTTTTTCTTGGATATTTTGGAGAGGATGTAGCTTCAATAAGGGCCTTGAATAATTTTGGACAAGTATTTTACATTTTAAAAATGGTTACTATTAGTCTTGGTTTATATATGGTTGCTCTTAGATTAGCCGGTGTAAAAATAAAGGATTTCTTTAATTAGTATGTATTTAATAAGAGGTATACAAAATATAGATCTGTACTTATCTAAATTTAAGAATACGGACTTGATAGCTACTATAGGCAATTTTGATGGTTTGCATTTGGGTCATCAACATATCATAGAAAAAATGAAAAAAGATGCCGTTAAAAATAAATGGCAAACTCTTGTTATATTTACCGAGCCTCATGCCAAAGAATTTTTTGCAGAAGCATTAGGAACCGAAGAAGAAAAGCCTCCTAGACTCTTTCACTGGTCAGAAAAAGTTAGAAAACTAGAAGAACTTGGCGTAGATTTCTCCTTTTTTCTAAATTTTAATAATCAACTTAGAAATATGACTCCAGAGGCCTTCATTAATACAGTTCTCTCCAGGCTATCTATTAAAAAAATGGTGATAGGAGACGATTTCAGATTTGGAGCAAATCGTGAAGGAGATTTTAATTTTCTAAAAGATTGGGGTCTGCAAAATAATACTCTCATTGAGAAGACAGAAACTTTCTCCTTCAACGGCAATAGAGTCAGCAGCACAAGAATTAGAGATGCGCTACTTAAAGATAATTTCAGAGAAGCTAAGGAACTTCTTGGAAGGCCATATACCTTCAGTGGAAAGGTAGTTTATGGTCAGCAACTAGGTACCCAGCTTGGAGTGCCAACTGCAAACTTATGGCTTCCAAAAAATAAACTTCCTTTCGCGGGTGTCTATATCGTGAAAGTTGAATTAGAAGGTGCCTATTACGGAGGAATAGCCAATATGGGAACTAGGCCAACTGTTGGCGGTCAAAATCCTGTACTAGAAGTTCATATTCTTAATTTCAACCAAAACTTATATGGGAAAAAGATTACTGTTGAATTCGTTCGAAAGGTTAGGGACGAACGGAAGTTCGATGGATTGGAAGCTTTGAAAGAACAAATTTTTAAAGATATTTCTACCGCTAAGCAATATTTCAGTTAAAGTGCCAAAAAATTATTATGACTGATTATAAAGATACTCTTAATCTACCAAATACAGGTTTTGCTATGAAGGCCAATTTACCTTCTAAAGAACCCAAAATGATAGAGTTCTGGGAAGATATGAACCTTCTCAAAGAAGTTGCAGATGCCCGTAAAGGAAGAGAAAAATTTATTCTGCATGATGGTCCGCCATATGCCAACGGATCAATTCATACAGGACATGCAGCTCAAAAAGTTCTCAAAGATATGGTCATTAAGTCTCAAACTTTAGATGGGAAATATGCCCCTTTTGTTCCCGGTTGGGATTGTCATGGTTTACCAATTGAATTGAATGTTGAAAAGAAAGTAGGAAAAGTTGGTCACAAAGTATCTGCATCTGAATTTAGAGAGGAATGCAGAAAATATGCTAGTTCGCAGATAGAGTTACAAAAAAAGGATTTTAAACGACTTGGGATATTAGGAGATTGGGATAATCCTTATGTAACGATGGATTTTGCGTTTGAAGCAAACATCATCAGATCATTAGGGATGATTATTGAAAAGGGTCATCTCAAAAGAGGAGATAAGCCTGTGCATTGGTGCGTGGATTGCGGATCTTCTTTAGCTGAAGCAGAGGTTGAATATCAGGATAAAATCTCAACTTCTATAGACTTCATATTTCCTATTGAGAATGATCTGATATCAAATATTTTTGAGAACCTCACAAATAACAAAAGCTATGTTGCTAGCTGGACTACAACTCCTTGGACCTTACCTGGAAATTTAGCCCTCACCATTAATGAGGCATTTGAGTATGATCTTGTTGAGATTGAGTTTGGAAAAGAAACAATCAATCTGATACTAGCTAAAGAGCTTGTGGAGTCAACGCTAGAAAGAATAGGCATCAATCAATTCAGTACCCTAGGATCTTGCCAAGGAAAAGATTTACTTGGGCTTAAAGCATCTCATCCTTATCTTGATCGAGAATCTTTAATTATTGCTGGAGATCATGTTACTACAGAAGCCGGAACGGGTGTGGTGCATACTGCACCTGGTCATGGATTAGAAGATTATGCTGTTTCTAAAGAAAATGGCCTTGAAGTTTTAAGTCCTGTCAAAGGAAATGGAACCTTCCGTGAAGATGTGGATCATTTTGCTGGCCAATTTGTTTTTAAGGCAAATGAGAATATCGTCGAGTTGCTCAAAGAAAAAGGAGTTTTACTGTCTGAGTCTTCCTATGAACACAGTTATCCTCATTGCTGGCGACATAAATCTCCGGTCATGTTTCGTGCTACTCCTCAATGGTTTATTTCTATGGAATCGAAAGGGCTTTTAGATCAATCTTTGAATTCAGTAGACGATATCAGATGGGAACCAGACTGGGGGCAAGCAAGAATGCAATCTATGCTTGAGAGTAGACCAGATTGGTGTATTTCCAGGCAAAGGTCTTGGGGTGTTCCTATTGCTTTATTAGTTCATAAAGACACGGGTGAACTTCATCCGAGAACAAAAGAAATTATTGAAAAAGTTGCTTCTCTTGTAGAGAAGAAGGGCATACAAGCATGGCATGATGCCGAAATTAAAGATCTAATTGAAGATTTTGAAAATTATGAAAAGATAACAGATTGTCTTGATGTCTGGTTTGATTCTGGAGTAACCCATGCTTGCGTATTGGATACAAACGAAGACTTAGAGTTCCCGGCTGATTTATATTTAGAGGGTTCCGACCAACACCGAGGATGGTTTCAATCCTCATTGCTAACCAGTATTGCTATGAAGGAAAGTGCTCCTTATAAAGCTGTTTTAACCCATGGTTTTGTTGTTGATGGTGAAGGTAAGAAAATGTCTAAATCTCTTGGCAATGTCATATCTCCACAAGAAATATGGAAGAATATGGGTGCCGATGTATTAAGGGCCTGGACTGCTTCTACAGACTATACAAAAGAAATAGTATTGTCAGATGACATCTTAAAGAGGGCATCTGACTCGTATAGACGCATTAGAAACACAATAAGATTTCTATTAGGTAATTTAAATGATTATTCTGGTCAGATAGTATTACCTGAACAAATCACAGAGTTAGATAAATGGATGATTCTTAGGACCAAAGCACTTCAAGAGGAAATTAAAAAAGACTATCTAAATTATAACTTTCATCAGGCCTTTCAAAAGATTCATAATTTTTGTGCGAATGATTTGGGTGGGTTCTATTTAGATATCCTTAAAGACAGACTATATACAGCCAAGACAGATTCAGCTGCTAGGAGATCCTGTCAATTGGCACTTCATAATATCATCCAAGCCTTACTTAGATGGGTTAGTCCTATACTTTCTTTTACTGCAGAGGAGGCCTGGCAACTTTTGAAAACCGACGTTAAGTCGGTTCATCTTTTAGAGTGGTATGAAGATTGGGCTGAAGTAGGAGATTTAAAATTCTCAGATGCGCAATGGGAAAAGATCCTTGAGATAAGGTCTGAAGTAAATAAACAAATAGAGGATGCAAGGAATAAAGAGATTATAGGATCTTCTCTGGATGCGGAGCTAAGGTTATTTTGCGATGATGAAATAAAAGATCTTCTTGATAATTTTACTGAGGAGTTAAGATTTATTTTCATAACTTCAGAAGTAAAAGTCTCAACTTCGACAGGCGAAGGAAACGTAACTAATATTCAAGGTTTCAATGTAGAAGTCTTGAAAACTTCAGACCAAAAATGTGTGCGTTGTTGGCATAGTCGGCCTGAAGTTGGAAGCATAAAGGGTCATGAATCTATTTGCCAAAGATGCCATGACAATGTTGTGGGAGATGGGGAGATTAGAATTTTCGCTTAGCCACGATTTTTTGTATGAAAAAGTTCTCTTTTTTAGCTTCACTGGTCTTAATTGATCAAATTAGCAAATATCTCGTGGCAAAATATTTTACTATTGGTGAAAGCTTAAACCTCCTTCCTGTATTAGATATCTACCTAATTCTAAATACTGGAATAGCATTCAGCCTATTTGACGATGGTGGAACTTCTGGAAGATGGCTTTTAGTTATTTTAGTGTCCTTAGTATGCATTTATTTGATATACATCTTGATTACAGAATCTTTAAGCCAATATGAATCTATTGCCATGATACTCATACTTTCTGGCGGAATAGGCAACCTAATAGATAGGATTTTTAGAGGATACGTAATTGATTTTATTAATTTTTACTATGATAATTATTCTTTTTATATATTTAATTTTGCCGATACTTTCATAACTATCGGAGTTATTATTTATATATTCGCAATGTTGAACTCTAAATTTAGAACAAATGGAAATTAGATTAGCTAATACCCGTGGTTTTTGCGCTGGAGTGGATAGAGCGATAGAGATAGTGAAAAAAGTTATCGAACTGCATGGTGCACCAGTCTACGTAAAGCACGAGGTTGTTCATAATAAAACTGTAGTTGAAGAGCTCAAAAACTTAGGGGCCATTTTTATTGAAGATATTGAGGAGATACCTGAAGGAGAGGTAGTAATTTACAGTGCTCACGGAATCTCCAAAGCAGTTCAAGTAGCTTCTGGTGAAAGAAATCTGGACGTATTTGATGCTACATGCCCCCTAGTTAGTAAAGTGCATGCTGAAGTGCAAACTTACGCAAAAATGGGCTTCAATTGTTTGCTTATAGGACATAAAAATCACCCAGAAGTGGAAGGCACCATGGGTCAGTTTGATACTTCTTATGGAGGTTCAATAAGTCTTATTGAAGATATAGAGGATGCTAAAAAATTAAATTTTGAACAAGATACAAATCTTGCCTATGTTACTCAAACGACTTTATCCGTTGATGACACAACAGAAATTAAAGAATTTCTTATAAAAAAATATCCAAATATTAAAGGCCCAAAAAAGGATGATATTTGTTACGCAACTCAAAACAGGCAAGATGCCATAAAGCAATTAGCCCTTGAATCTGATCTTGTATTGGTAATAGGCTCAGAGAATAGCTCTAATTCAAATAGATTGAGAGAAATAGCAGAGCGATCTGGTGTTGAAGCTTATCTCATAGATACTATTCAAGATCTATCATTAGACTGTCTCAAAGGAAAATCCAGAATAGGCCTAACATCTGGCGCTTCGGCTCCCGAGCACCTAGTTTCAGAAGTCATAGAAAAATTAACCACAGAACATGGTTTTAAATTATCGGGAAATAAAAATAGAACTGATGAAGGAATATCTTTTAGATTGCCCAAGGGATTGCGCTAAACTGAACTTAAAAGGACTTTTTTAGTCCAAAAGTTAATAGGAGAAATTTATGAAATTAAAATATATTCTAGTCATCTTCACCTCGTCATTTTTATCTTTACAAATGATCTCAGCCCCTAAGATGGTTAAACAAATTCAGAAGATGGATACTGACAAGGATGGCTTAATCTCTCTGGATGAGTTTAATTCTAATACTCTATTACGCTTTAAATTTCTTGATGATAATGGTGACGGTAACCTCTCTCAAGAAGAGTTCTTAGTGCCAAGCGCTTCTCGTTTTGAAAAATTAGATTTAAATGCAGATGGTAAATTAAAGAAAAAAGAAATTTTTAAGGCTCTAAAACAAAATAGAGATAAGAAGAAAAGAGAGAAGAAAAAGGAGAAGAAACAACCTAAACCCTTTATCAAGCACTAGGAAGTAGATTTGAAAATAGACGAATCATTTTGCTTAAAGGAAGCTGAGATTTGTTTGTCCCCCAATCACTCAGATAGGGACTTTGATGAAATTTCTTTGATAGTCATACATAACATCAGCCTTCCCCCGGGTGAATATGGTGGAGGATATATAGAAAAGCTCTTTACTAATAAACTTAAACCAAAGGATCACCCTTACTTTGAAGAGATATTTGATATGAAGGTTTCCAGCCATCTCCTCATTGAAAGAGACGGTTCAATAACGCAGTTTGTGCCATTTAATAAGAAAGCCTGGCACGCTGGTGTTTCATCCTATCAAGGTAGAGAGAATTGTAATGAATTCTCTATTGGTATTGAGATAGAAGGAACTGATGATACAGCTTACGCAAAAGAACAATATAATTCTCTCATTGAAATCACAAACGAACTTCTGAAGAATTACCCCGATATACGGAAAAATAGGATCGTAGGACATTCGGATATTGCACCCAAAAGAAAGACAGATCCTGGAGAGTCTTTTGATTGGGAACTTTATCTTTCCAGTCTTCTTTAATAAAAAATTTTTTTAGTTTTTCCTATATTCAATTTATAGATTACTTTTTTGGTTTCAAGGCTTAAACTAAATAAAACCTAAGGAGGAAATAATATGGCATCTTTTGATATTAAATCAGAGCTTGATCATCATGAGGTTACTAATGCTGTAGACCAAGCTAACAGAGTTTTACAGAACAGGTTTGACTTTAAGGGAACCGGCGCTGAGTTTTCTATTAATGAAAAACAAATCCAATTGTCAGCTAAAGAGGAGTTTCAGATTCATCAAATGTCACCTGTTTTAAATGAATCTCTTGCCAAGAGAGGCATAGATTTAAAAAGTTTAAATCCTGGTGCTGTTGAGGTGTCTGGAGGTTCAGCGCAACAGACCATAGACCTCCAAGAAGGAATTGATAAGGATCTCGCAAAGAAGATAACTAATCTCGTCAAACAATCTAAGTCTAAAACACAGGCATCAATTCAAGGTGATAGTGTAAGAATTACTGGAAAAAAAAGGGATGAATTACAAGCCATTATTCAATTAGTAAAAGATCAAAATTTTGATATTCCTTTGCAGTTTGTAAATTTTAGAGACTAATTTTTGGTGTTAAAGAACATAACATTAGGTAGTTTAGGTTTTTCATCCGGCTTGCCCTATATTCTTATCTTTTCAACTTTAGGTGTTTGGTTGGCTGATGTTGGAATAGATCTGTCTCTAATCGGTTTCTTTGCATGGATTGTTTTAACCTATTCTTTGAAATTTATCTGGGCACCTATGATAGATAATTTTTCAATACCACTTCTCAATAAATTAGGTTTCAGGAAAAGCTGGATATTGTTTTCTCAGATCGTAATTTCTATCTGTTTATTATTGCTTTCTTTCATTAACCCAATAGACAGTCTATATGTCTTTGCCTTTGTAGCTTTTCTTGTTGCCTTTTCTGGTTCATTACAAGACATTGCAATTGATGCATTTAGAATAGAGCTAGCTGATATAGAACTACAAGGTAATCTAGCAGCCAGCTATCAATTTGGTTATAGAATGGCCATTCTTGTTTCTAGTTCATTTGCTCTTATATTCGCTTCAGATTACGGTTGGAGTTTAACTTATCAACTAATGGCAGCAATGATGCTAATAGGTATCGCGGGTGCTCTTATATGCCCGGAAGGAGTTAACCCAAGTTTAGAAAAATTAACCCTTCAGAATTCTATAATTGAACCCTTAAAAGATTTCATATCTCGTTTTGGGATATATTTTGCTTCCTTTCTCTTAATGATAGTGGCTACCTACAGACTAACAGATATAGTCATGGGACCTATGGCAAGTCCATTTTACTTAGAAAAGGGATACACACTTAAAGAAATAGGTTATGTAGTTAAAGTGGTTGCTGTTATCTCTTCCATTGTTGGTTTCTTCTTGGGAGGACAGTTGGTAAAAAGAGCCGGCATTAAAGTTACATTAGTCATTGGCGCTCTATTGGTTTTGTTAACTAACCTGTCATTTTCAATAGTTGCCTTATATGAAAAGGATTTATATTTACTAGGTCTAGTTGTTGGAGCAGATAGCTTAGCTGCAGGTGTTGTAGGAACTGCCAATATTACTTTTCTAACTAGTTTAGTATCCAAAAAATACACCGCCGTTCAATATGCACTATTAACATCTTTTATGATGTTGCCAGGCAAGATCTTCAGCGGTTTTTCTGGTCTGATAGCTAACTTCTTTAAGTCAACGTATGGAATGCAATATGGATGGATGAGCTTCTTTATATTTACATCTCTACTCACTTTGCCTGTCTTGCTGTTACTATTTCATTATGCAAAGAGAATCAGGCATCAAGATTAATGTTTACCGATTTTTATTTGGTGTTTCAGTAATATTAATCAGTTATGGAGCCTTTACGCCTTCTGAAGGCAATGTATCAGTCATCTTTCTTGATAAAGTCTTTCATTTTGGAGCTTTCTTTCTATTAAGTTTTCTCCTAGATCGCTCAATAAGAAATCCACTAATTTCCCATAAAGGCCTTGTTATTTGCTTGATTATATTTGCTTTATCAATTGAGATAATTCAATCTTTCTTACCTTCTAGATCTGCTGAAATCTTTGATTTTGTAGCTGATTTACTGGGAATACTTGTATATTTATATTTTGCCCCAAGAAAGTAATTGAGGCTTTTATAATGCGATACTTTATTCTTTTACTGTTAATTTTCCCATTCATTGAAATTTATGCCCTTATTGTTATCGGCAATAGTGTCGGAGCTCTAAATACGATCTTTTGGATTATCTTTACTGGCGTTATTGGCGTCTATTTACTGCGCAATCAAGGCTTAAAGACTTTAATGGAAATGAGATCTAATCAGCCCACATTTGAATCAACTGCTGACAACTTTTTAAAAACTATCTTTACACCTATCGGAGGTTTTTTCTTGTTAATACCTGGATTTATAACCGATCTAATAGGAATTCTAATTCTTTTACCTATGACTAGGATTTTCATTCTAGGACTACTTTTTAACTACTTATCACCTTTTAATCTTGCCAAAGGGAGAAATAAGCAAAATAACGATTGGATAGAAGGTGAATTTAAAAAGGATAAATAATAATCCCATATACTTGAAAAAATTTGAAATATCCCAACATTTATCAATAGAGAGGATTTTATCTATACCAATCTAACGTTGACGTGCGATTTCAACACATTAGAATGGCGGTCCTTTCGGAGAAACAATTTAAATATAATTAAATTTTTGGAGAAACCTGATGAAATTTAGACCATTAGCAGATCGTGTGTTAGTTAGACGAACTGATGAAGAACAAACCACAGAAGGTGGAATCGTTCTGCCTGGCTCTGCTGCAGAGAAACCCTCTCAAGGAGAAGTTGTTGCTGTAGGACCTGGAAAAACTTTAGATAACGGTGAGAATCAAGCCGTTTCTGTAAATGAAGGCGACCTAGTTGTTTTCGGTCAATACGCCGGTAGTAATACGGTTAAAGTTGATGGGGATGAGCTTGTAATTTTGAATGAACAAGACATTCTCGGTGTTTTAGAAAAATAATTTAATAAAGAGAGGAAAAAATGGCCAAAGAAGTCAAATTTAGTGATGTTGCTCGTCAAGGTATGTTGGCGGGAGTAAATATTCTTGCAGATGCTGTCAAGGTTACATTAGGACCAAAAGGCAGAAATGTAATTCTAGATAAATCATTTGGGGCTCCAACCGTAACAAAAGACGGAGTTTCAGTAGCAAAAGAAATAGAACTTCAGGACAAGTTTGAAAATATGGGAGCTCAGATGGTAAAAACTGTAGCTTCTCAAACTTCTGATGAAGCTGGAGATGGTACTACAACAGCTACTGTGTTAGCTCAATCTATTGTCAACGAAGGTCTTAAATCAGTTGCCGCTGGTTTTAATCCTATGGATCTTAAAAGAGGCATAGATAAAGCAGTTGCAGCTGCAGTTGAGACTTTACAAAGTGCTTCGGAGCCGTGTGAAGATGATACTGCAATAGCTCAAGTTGGAACGATTTCTGCAAATAGCGATACTGCTGTTGGAGAAATAATTGCTGAAGCTATGCAAAAAGTTGGAAAGGAAGGCGTAATTACAGTCGAAGAAGGTACAGGCATTGAAAATGAGCTTGAGGTTGTTGAAGGTATGCAATTTGATAGAGGTTATCTATCACCTTATTTCATAAACAATCAAGAAAGAATGACTGCTGATCTTGAAGATCCATTCATTCTTCTTCATGATAAAAAGATTTCTAACATAAGAGACCTCTTACCTTTACTAGAGGCAGTTGCTAAAGCTGGTAGACCGCTTCTAGTTTTAGCTGAAGATGTAGAAGGTGAAGCTCTCGCTACTCTTGTTGTGAACAACATGAGAGGCGTAGTTAAGGTCGCAGCTTGTAAAGCTCCAGGCTTTGGCGATAGAAGGAAAGCTATGCTTGAAGATATCGCAATTCTTACTGGCGGAACCGTTATCTCGGAAGAAGTAGGCCTTTCACTTGAAGGTGCTACTATAGAGGATTTAGGTCAAGCTAAGAAAGTAGAACTCAATAAAGAAGACACAACAATTATTGATGGTGCCGGTGCTGCCGATGCTATATCTGGAAGAGTTAACCAAATCAGAGCTCAAATAGAAGACACTTCATCTGACTATGACAGAGAGAAGCTTCAAGAAAGGGTGGCTAAACTCGCGGGCGGCGTAGCTGTCATAAAAGTTGGAGCTGGCTCTGAAATTGAAATGAAAGAAAAGAAAGCCAGAGTTGAAGATGCTCTGCACTCAACCAGAGCTGCTGTCGAAGAAGGAGTTGTTGCTGGTGGTGGTGTTGCTTTAGTAAGAGCTCAACAAAAGATAGAAGGTCTTGAAGGCGATAATGAAGATCAAAACGTTGGTATCAACATTGCGTTAAGGGCAATGGAAGCTCCTATCAGGCAAATAACTAATAATGCCGGTGAAGAAGCTTCTGTCGTACTTGATAAAATCAAAGACGGAAAAGGTAACTTTGGTTTCAATGCTGGATCTGGAGAGTATGGAGATATGATAAAAATGGGTATCTTAGATCCTGCTAAAGTTACAAGAACAGCTCTTCAAGCTGCAGGTTCAGTAGCTGGTCTAATGATCACCACTGAGGCAATGATAGCTGATGCTCCTGACGAAGGTGGCGCTGCAGGTGGAATGCCTGGTGGAATGCCTCCTGGAATGGACATGGGCGGTATGGGCGGCATGATGTAAATAAAAAAAGCCCTTCGGGGCTTTTTTTATTCAACATTCTACTAATTTGTGATCAAATACAAGATGTTACTATCCGGCGTAATTTATAAAGATTTGAATAAAAGAGGAATTAACTATGTTAGAAATTAAAGAAGTAAATGCTCATTGTGATATACCATGCAAGATTTATGATCCTGCTGTAGTTCAAGTTGCCGCTTTAAGTGTAGTAAGAATCATGGACATAATTGCTGAACTTGATACATCATCAAAGGAGAATCAAGCTGAACTGTCTAGGTTAACCATCGAAAAAGAAAATCAAGCAAGAATTGTTAAAGACGAAATAAGAATAATCTGGGGAGATTATTTTAAGGATCCTCAAATAGAGGCTTTTCCAAATATCCACGCACTAGTTCATTCGATTATGCTTCAAGGTTCTAAATGTAAGCAAACTATTGAAAGAGGGAATGGTGAAAAGCTTGTTGAACTAGTAAATGAATTTACAGAGGCATTTTGGGCCACAAAAGATATCAAAACCCAAAGAGTGGTTGCACCATACCCGCCTGCACTAGAGGTAGTGCATCCTATTCTTGAAGTTGTTTAAGCTTCTCAAAGTTAAGGGGTCAAGTATGGCCCCTAACTACAAGAACGGCGACTATATACTTATAACTTCACTTCTGAAGGCAAAAGAAAATGATCTTGTTGTGTGCGAGATCGAAAAAATTGGATTAGTACTCAAAAGAATTAAATTTATTAATAAATTTAAGATGATTCTCACTGGAGATAATCCAAGACAGGACTCTTCTATTTGCAATATACCCCTTAAGCCAAGCTTGATAGTTGGAAAAGTGGTATTCCATCTACCAATATTAAGATTCTTCTCTTACCTTCCTAGCAAAAATAAATGATTTTATGTTTAGGACGGTCATCGACAGTCCTGTTAAAAGAAGCATCAACTTAGACAAATCTGCCCAGAAGTTTGAAAATAGGTCTGATAGACCCCTAAGAATATCTAACCCACCAAGAAAAATAATCAAAACGAAAGTTGCAGTTATATGCATGAATAACTTCTTTTTATTCGGATAGGTAAGTGCTAAAAAAGAGAAAACCAATACTGGAACACCCAAAAAGGATGGGATGTAAGAGGTCATCGAAGTGCTTTCAGATAAGAAAGAGATTGTTAAACCCCATAGTATTAGAAAGATTCCATAAAAGACGGAAAGTTTTTCTATATTAGTGCCGAGGAACAAAAATTCTTTATTTTTCATATTTTTTCTTTATTTGTTTATCAAGTTAGTATTTAGATCATTTTCAATATAAATAGATCTGCTCGGAAATGCGAAATCAGAAGAATGAGTCTCAACTGCTTCCATTATTTTAAATATTAATTCCTGTTTCACCTGTGAAAACTGAGTGTAGTCAATTACATCCATATAACAAAGGATAGTCAGGTCAATAGAACTAGAACCGAGTTCGGTGACTTTTACGAAGTTTTCTTGCCCCGGGTTATTAACAAAGTTATCGCTTCCGTTTATATAACTTTCAATATCCTTACAAATATTTTCAAGCTGTCCAGCCTTTGTGCTGTATACAAGATTAATTGTCCAAAATATTCTTCTGTAATTCATATCTTGATGATTGACTACCTGAGAATCAGAAAGGTCAGTATTAGGAACGAATACAGGTGAAGTAT
>PYIJ01342403.1_pt1 | contig 18734 bp, 31 predicted proteins | sample 3578051 | NCBI WGS metagenome assembly PYIJ01 (sample SAMN08408021, study PRJNA431606) | Marine metagenome isolate SA_KN192-05_S13_5m, whole genome shotgun... | biome: marine; feature: oceanic pelagic zone; material: water; isolation source: surface water sample, 0.2-0.8 um fraction ... | reverse complement strand
CCAGCTATAACGGTGCCGACTTCACCTGTGGCAAAATTTTGTGGAAAAACAGAACTTGCTTCCACAGAAACATTTGCAGCCGCATCAACTGTAGCCGTATCTACCGCGCCTGTAGCCTCAGAGCCTGTAACCGCTATGTTGCCAACGCCTACAACTGTAACGCTACCTACACCGCCCGTACCAGAAATACCTGTTTGCGGTACGTTTGCTGCACCCTGTACAGTAACAGAATTAAGCGCACCTGTACCCGCAGAACCTGTGACGCCAACATCTGCATTCGCTGCAACCGTTACACTACCAACCGCACTTGTAGCCGAAATACCCGTTTCTGGGACAATCGCATCACCGCTAATCGTTGGTGATCCTACGGCTCCTGTACCCGCAGAGCCTGTAGCAGCAATGTTTGCTGTACCTGTAACAGTGACTGAATCGACAGAACCTGTACTTGCAGAGCCAGTAACACCGACATCAGCCGCCGCTAAAACAGTAACAGAGCCAACGCCACTTGTAGCCGCCAACCCTGTTTCTGGTATACTAGCTTCCGCAACAATAGAAACAGATCCAACCGCACCTGTCCCTGCCACTCCTGTAACAATAACAGGAAGGGTTTCGCCCCAAGCCCCTTGGGACCATGTGCCTCTTGCCCAACCCGAAATTGCTACCATAGCACTACGCCTGTTTAGGCGATACGAATAATAGCGTTACTCGCGTCTGCTGTTGGAAACTGAATAGTAAAGTCACCAGCAGTTGATGTTTTGTCGCCACCAAACGCCAACACAATAACAGAATCTGTTGTACCTGATCCGCCACCTGTTGTGGTGTTGTATATCAATGCACCGTTTGCGGTTATTGTCGCCGTTGAAAACGTCAAATCAGCAAAGTCAGTAAAAGCTGTCGTGCCACTAGTAGTAGGATCTACTCGTGTTAACGCACTACCACCAGCAGAATAACCTGTACCACTTACTTCGTCGCCTGTAGCATAATCAGTGGTACCCGCACCTAATGTTGCGGATGAAGTGTATAAGGCAAGTTTAAAAGTATGCCCTCCTGAGTTTTTAAAGTTGTGACCTGCTTCAAGAAGTTCTTGCTTGAAAGAGGTGCACATTGCTTGCGTGATCGCCATGTCATAATCTCCTTATTGCGTCAGCCAGTTTTGGATGCCCTGCATCTATAAGGGCATTATACACGGTTGTGCGGTCACTGCGAATAGCTTCTCGCATATAAAATGCAACCACTTTTTCCATGTGTTTTTGAAACGCTTTAGCCTGATCCCTTATGGCAGGGTGTGCATCATCCGATACACTAATCAGCTTTTCTACACAGCGTTCTGCAACCTCGTCGGGAGTAAACCCTCGATTCTGTGTTGTTTGTACATTAACGATTGGATCGTCTGAAATATCAAAATTTAATTTAAACATTATTGTTTGTCCCTAATTACTTTACCCACGCGATACTCTTGCGTAGTTTCTTTCGCTTCTCCCAACATTTTAAGTCCCATCACAGCCTCTTGAAATCTTTTGTCGTAATTTGCCATAATATCGGGTTCGCCTTTCATAAAAGTATATGCTTCCACCAAAGACCCATACAAAAGAGCTAATTCTGCATTTTCACTCAACCAAGAGGTGGCTGTTCCTAAACCAGATGTCAAACTAGCGGGTCTAAATAAATATTGAACCTCCACATCATAATCGGCATTGGGCGTAGGAGCTAAAATAAAATTACCAACATCAAACTGAGCGTAATATCTCGGCTTTCCTGTTTCCGTTGGATTAGGATGAAAAGACTCAATGTAAGACAAATCTTTAAATTCTAAAAACTCTTTCAAACCGCTTGAGGTAATAGTTAAAGAAAACGGCGCTAAAAAATCACTGGGAGCACCAAGAAATCTATTGCCTGTAGTCATCACGCCTTGTTGATTACGCATAAATAAATTTAATTGAACGTTTTTGAGTATACGTTCTTCGGCTGCCCTTATAAAAATAGGGAGGTTATTAACAAAAGTTGTTTCAGAATTCTCTGTGTAATCCTGTATGGCTTGTTTTAAACTATCAAATGTAAAACTCATGGTGTGTTCGCTTGGCCTCCCATTCCACTATGGTTGGTGCAATAATAATACAACGTTGGAGCGCCAGAGGCCACTGTAATTTTTGTATAGGCTCCAGCGCTGCCCGGAGTTCCTGTTGTGGTAACACCCGTAGTATATTCTGAAGCGCCACCCCCAGCGTGTGTACCATTTGGAGTTGTGCTAAATCGTAAAGGATGTGTGCCATTGGTCGAGTCGCTTTGATCAAACCAATAGGTGCTGCCTTCATTTAGTGTTAGCGTTGGGGACACAGATCCGTCTATATAAAATTTATTTCCTGTTCCATAAGCGTTTGTTCCCGTAGCAACAGTAACAGCATAATTTGTAACGTTTGATGCAATTGTTACGGAACCGACCGAAGGCGTAGCAGCAATACCTGTCGGAGCCGCAATAACATTAGCTGTTATAACTGTCACAGTACCTACCGCGGAAGTGCTGCTCGAACCTGTGGGCGAAACTACTATTCCTTCCTCTACAGAAACAGAGCCTACAGAGCCTGTTGCCGAAGCAAAGCCCGATACCGCAACGGTTACAGAAGCTGGTAAGATTACAGTAACATCCCCGACTTCGCCAGTAGCTTCGCTGCCAAGGGTTTTTGGAAAGAACAACGTAACAGTGCCAACTTGGCCCGTTCCAACTAAATCACTTTCTTCGGTTATACCGTCAATTGCTTTAAAACCAACCGGGTTAAAACCGTATTGAGTGGATCTTTGACTAGATAGAGCTTGTTCTGGTCTACTATCAACCAAAGCTTGGGGATCAGATACTTTTCTGAAAGGACCTAATTGTGGGTGTTTTGGCTCAAATTCGTCAGGACCAACAAGCAATCCATTCCACTCACGCCTCATAAGTCGGTATGGGTATTGAAACCCAGACCTATCGGAAATAGCCAGAGCGTTTTTTCCAGAGGCAAACTTACTCATTAACTTACCCTAAAATATTGAAAATCAGGGACTACGTTAAAAGACGACCTGTCTCTATCTTCTGTAGCAGCCCTTTCAAACTCTTCTTCGTAAACAGCTTTTAAAAGTTGCACCCTGTTTGGTGCACGTTTTAAAGCAAGGTAGTAAGCCAAGCCCGCGGCAAGACAGGGATAGAACCTAAAGGGCATGTCTAAAGTATTTGTGTAAACATCAGCATCCTGCATCCTTGTTAAAGCATCATAATGTATGACATCTGTGCTGTTTTCCGGAACAGGCCAGACTTTTAACTTGGGAGTAAGTTGACGATCAAGGAAAAATTGATTAGATCTACCCGATGTGGTTTTCGTGGGTATTGCTAAAAACTCGTCACGACTTAATCTTTCAAGCTGAAAGTCTGTGCCGTCTCTTCGAACGACAACGGACAATATATCAATTACGTCTGTGCCTAGATCATATTCTCCGTCGTTAGCAACTAAATTTAAGGTGCGTTGCTTTATAGTCCATTGATTTAAACCTCTGTTGGCCCAATCGGCTAACAAAAGATTTAAAGACCTTCTTGCAGTAGTAAGATCATAGCCAGTACGCACCTCTAAGCCACAACGCTCAAAAGCCTCCTCTATATAGTCGGCTACATCTAATTCAAAGTCGGTGCTTCCTGACAGTGCCATCTTACTTCTTCTTTACTGCTCCGCCGCGCCGCATTTTCTTTACCATGCCGCCACCGCGCATTTTCTTTACCATGCCACCGCCGCGCATTTTCTTTACCATGCCGCCACCGCGCATTTTCTTTACACCGGTTTTTTTACGTGGTTTCATTGCCATTTGTCAGTCTCCTATACAGGTTTTCACGCCGATTATACGTGTCGTACACGTTGTAATCACTTCCATAACTATTATAATAACCTCTTTTATTCAACTTGTCTGCTGCTACTTGCAATTTAGACAATCTTTGTACAAAAATCATAGAATATTCGACCTCTGTTACCGGTTCAAAGTCGACTTCTTCCTCAAAATCACTGGGCTCATCATCTGGGTGAAAACCCATAACCCATATATCTTTATCAATAAACATGCCCTCTGAAATTGCCGTGTTTAGGTCATCAAGATAGTTATGAAAATCATCCGGGTTTTTTTCGTTATTTAAATCAATTATTATGGCTAAATCAAAAGCATCTTGAAATTGAGAAATAGCGCTATATAAAGTTTGATAATGTGGCTCATATTTAAACAAAATAGCTACTTTTTCATCTATCAAAGCCTGTTTTGCATAAGGACAAGCGGGTAAATCATTAAAAAAAGGGCTTGGTTTTTCCAAAACTTCCGCGGTCCATTGCGTAATTTCATCGACAATCTTTTTTTCAACACTAAATTCCGGAAAAAAACGCCTTATTGTCATGATTGAGTCACCGATCCCTTTGTGCGCTTTCTTTTTCTAACAATACCACAACCTCTTGCAACCGCAGTCCCCGGTATATTTTTACCTCTAAACGGTCTTTTAGGTTTTGTTGCCACTACAGCACCGCCTAATTTCATTTTTCGTACTTTTGCCTTTTTTGTGTTAGAAACAACAGTTTTTCCCTGAGAACCAGCAGCTTTCTTTTTTCTGGCAGTTTTGGCACGTTCAGCCTGTGTCAAACTCTGCGCTTTGCTTCTGGGTAAGCACCGATCTGGGTTCTTTTTATTTTTAGAAGTGCCACACTTGCCTTTTATTTTGCCGTCTGTGCCAATTCTAACCCAATCTTGTTTGAGCCATTTCTTTAATTCACCCATTATCTGCCCTTCCGTTTGCCACCCTTAGACTTTTTAGCATAATTAGGATCTTTACAATATTTAGAAGCGGCTAAGTTAGCATACGCACTTGGATATGTATCAAAAGTGCGCTTAGCCCAAGCTTTACCCTCTGGACAGATTTTACTTCCTTTACTCTTGGAAGAAGCTTTTTTAGATTTTCTTGAATAATTTGCCATTAGCACTTCCACCTTTTTCTTGCTTGTCGCAATCTTGAATTTGGATTCTTGGCCGCTTTTGGAAACTTTTTCATTTGACCAGCAGATCGAGCGCAAAAGGACTTACGTCTTTTTGCGTCTTTACTGCCCTTTTTAACTTTACCGGTAACGGCTGTCTGAAGTTTAGAGCCGGGGTTCTTTCTTCTATACGCGGCAACCCCAGCTTTCGTCATTCCCGCCCCCTTGCTGGTGGGGCGAAAATTTTTCTTGTTACGTTTAGGCATATTATCGCGTTTACGTTCCGCCATATTTCGTAACCTTAATTAAAGAAAAACGTAACCGCTGTTATGTTTGTAAGGACAGATACATGAATGTCACTCACCCTGATACCGTTTGCAGGTATGTTTACAGAGTGTGTGTCAGAAGCGTTAAAATCAAGATCCAAAACGGTAGCCCCGCCGTTACCGTCGGTGACGGTAAGGCGAGGTGTACCTGAACCTGTTTTAAGCTGTATCTGACGAATACGTGACGGTCCCACACTTAAAGCACCTGTAGCAGTGACACGTTTTGTTTTAACATCAGAAATAGACATATACCTATCCTTTACGCTACATCATCAAGTAATGCACAAACAATACAAGTTGCAGTTGCCGCCGCCGCTGCACTTGGATCGTATCCAATTGCGTGTACGTCAGCGACTGTTGCATTTGGAAATCTACCATAAAAAGACTGATTAGGACTTATTTTAACAGCGTCACCTGCCGTGTTTGCTACGGTGCCACCATCAAAAACAACATAAATGTCATTGGCCGAGTCCGTATTTTTAATGTATATGAACTCGACCTTGTCACCTGTTGCTATTGCAGTTGGTGCAGTATCATCATCAACCGCGGTGTAATCTGTATAGTATCCCGCCATCAAATCTGTACTCGCATTGGAAACAGAAGTTAGTTTGTAATACCACTTGTCGTTCGCGTCTTTTGGCGAAACAGTGGTTGTGGCTTCGATAGTCTTGGCTATCTCGTCCGGTAAAATCGTAGTCTTCATGACTACTGTTGCTGCATCTGCCATGTTTTATCTCCTATTAAGAAGCGTCTGAAGAGCTAGAAATACCTATGAACTTCATAACTATGTCAGTATCACCACCGGGATCACCAGATACCACAATTTCAGTTGCTTCTGCTGTTGCAGTAGATGCTGTTGTTGTGCCACCGGACATTCCTAAAACACCGTTACAAGGGAAAAAACCTTTAAAGCCTGTGCTGTTCACTGCTACAGATATACCATCTACAAATCCATCAGTATCTGTATCTGTACCAATATCAACAAGGTTTACGTTGTTAGCTGCTGCTGTAGTTACGGCAATCATAACAGCCATAGGGATAAAGTTTGAAGGAATACCAATTGAAGATTCTTTACCCGTAGTATCACCATTAGCAACAGTTACGGTTGCGGTATATACAGATAAAGTCATTTCACTGGTAAGACCACCAGTTGTAGAACTTTTAATAACATTTTTAAAACCGTTTTCTGAACGGACGGGACCGTTAAATGTAGTGTTAGCCATATCAATCTCCTGTCTTGGCTATTGTCAGTAACTTCATGTTACTGTCAGGAATACCCTCACTATAACACAGTAAACTAAAAAAGAAAGGGGCCTTTGCAGGCCCCTTAGTTATCAGAGAGGTAATCTTTTGCAAAAAGATAACCTCATTGTAACACGTTTTACGCTCCGGGTGTACCAAAAACGCAACGCCAGTCAGAAACACCAAAGCTGTAACGCTCACGTGCCTTGAATCGCATGTTACCGGTGTCAAAATCACCTTCCATTGCCGTTTTAATTGGCGAACGGTTGAAGAATTTGAAACCGTTTGGCGCATCCGTCTTAATGAAGAAAGCGTCTGTATCTGGAAGGAAGTGGTTGACCACAGCCCCTTCAGGAATCATACCCATATTCTTCATTGCGTTTGCGTCATTGTCCGCAGTTGCTGAACGCAGGTTTGAGTTCATCACACGCTCTGCAATAAATTGCAGTTCTTTTGGAATGATGAGTTTTGTACCACGTACAGCGATCTTTAGACCACGCTCGTCAGTTAAACCTGCGATATCAATCAACATTTGCTCAAGTGAAGTTTCGTTCAAGTCAGCGGCTGTTGAAAGAAGGTTACGCTGGTTGCCTGATAGGCTTGGGTGTGAACTAGAACACAATGCTGCTCCATCACCCACGGCGTTTGCACCTGCACTAAACGCATTGTTTAGAATAGAAGCAGCCTTAATTTGCTTTGTTTGCGCCATAGAGCGGGCCAAAGCTTTAGTGTAACGAGACGCTAGACGATCATAAAGATTGTCTTCAATTGCTTCCTCAGTAATTGAAAAAGCAAGTGCAATTGTCTCATGTGTGTAACGCGCAGTGTATGTTTCCTGTGCATCGTCAAAACTGATGGCTCCGCCTTCAGATTTTACAGGTGCAGTGGAAAAACCACCAAGCATTACTTCTTCTTCGAATGCACGATCAGAAGATTCCTCTTCAAATATTTCGGCATGCTCGTTCTCATAACGAGTGTACTCAAGTCCAAACAAGGCGTTTAGACCGGGTTCTAGCTCTTTAGCTAGTTGTGCGCGTGATATAGCCATATTTAACCCTCCTTATACGCCTGTTGTGGTCGCTGTGGTCTGAGAGTCAAACCGCGACGTAGTTGCATTGAAATGAGCGTTAATGCGAACAATCAGTGGTATACCAGCAGCGGTAAAATCACTGTTTGCCTCATCATCCATAATGCCAACAATTCGCAACGGTAAAGTTGCTGTTGTATTTATAGAAGATACGCTCAGTGCTGAGTTGGAATTGCCAGTATTGGTTGAACCAGTACGAGCAGATGTACCCAAAGACGCGTTTGCGAAAACGCCTGTCAAAGCAGTGGCGCGGTCTGTAATAGTCGCGTCAGTAGCTACTTTGAACAACTGATTTGGGTTATCAGCAACAAAAGCTTTTACAGGGTGGTTAGTATCAACGCTGACATTGTTGGAACCGGGCCAGTAGTTTTTAAATACTACCTTTTTAGTTCCTGAATCAACATATTCTACGCCCATCAGAACACCAAGAGCAGGAGTTGTACCCCCACTTGTAGCTCCCGCATGATCAATTACGCCTGCCGCAGTCGGCACACATAAAGAAAATTGGAAGATCGGATTGGTGTTGTTAGAAGCGATTTCATACTGAGTTACCCCAGTTGAATTCACACCGTTTCCAACAAGCCCGATAGGACGTAAACCGAAGGCAGTTTCTTGGTTTGCCATTTTAGTTTTCTCCTAATTGAGCGACCCTAACTCTTTCGAGGGCCACCGAAGGTTACACGAGATTGACGATCAGCATTGCCGATCCTCATGGTTGAATGTGCATTCTCGCGCATCATATCGTGGTCAACTGCATCTTGCTGATGTTGATTACGTTCTGCAAAGTACGCAGTTCTTTCAGCTACAGTCTCTTCCGGTATTCTTGCGAGAAGCAATCCGCCTACTCCGAACACACCTTGATATTTACCTGATTCAACTACCGGGGCCTCAAAGTCCGGAAACTCGTCCTTACGAACTAATTCCCATCCTTCGCGCATCTTTGCGCTAACGTTTTTAGTATCATCAAACCCACGCGTTTCGGCGCGAATCCAACGATGCTTAAAACCATCCGGTGCAGGCGGTGCATCTAGCATTGACGGGGGAGCCCAAGGCTTTCTAACAGCCTGTTTCTCCCTAGTTTGTGTTGCGCGAGAAGCTCGATTGTTTGTCTGTTCAGTCATGTTTCTTACTCCTTCACGTGTTTCGCATATTCTTCCAGCGGCACACCCAATTTCTTCGCGATAGCGACTTGGCTAGGGGTGAGTCTAACCTTTTTCCCACTGCGCCCAGAAGTGGTTCTTGTGGCACCAGCAACCGTCTGAGCGGGTCGTTTGCTAGTGGTTTTTGCGCCGGTATTAAACTTATCGTCAATACGGCGGTCAAGTTCAGTATAGTACTCATCTGTCGTGGGGTCAAACCCTTCTTCTTCGACAAGCCTTTTATGTATCCCAAAAGCTGCGTAAGTCATAGCTTCATCGTCACCAAACCAAGTATTACGCAAAGCCCATTGCTCTGCTTTCGCGTCAGGGCGTTTTGGAACTTGAGGTGCTACCTGTTGTTGAGGTTGCTGGGCAACAGCTTCAGCTTGAGATTTCTGCTGCTCCTGCTGTGCTTTGGCCTGTTCTGCACGATCTGCCTGAATAGCCAGATTTGTTAATTTTCTTTGCGCCGCAACGGTGGCTGCACTATCACCGATTTCGATAGCGCGTGAAAGCTCTGCCTCCGCCTGCTCCATTTGAGACGTAACCCTTGAAGAGTATTCATTTACATAATTATTATCCAAAGACTGCATACGCTGTTTAATCTGCTCAGACTCTGCTTGGACGTTTTTAGCGTAACTCAAAGCTTCTTCACGCTGACGTTCAGCTTCGCGCATTTTCTTTGTTAAACGATTTATTCTTTTTTGAGTTGCATCTTCAGCTTTTTTAAATTGATCGTCTGAATCTGCTTCAAGAACCTCAACCTCTTCCACTTCTTTAGGAGTTTCCGCCTCTACTTCCACTTCCTCTTCTGTTCCAAGATCTAGTTCTACCTGATTTTCTTCTGCCATAATTTACCTCTTACAGATGTTGAATATCTTCTGGGTCCATAATTGTCGCCAGAATTTCGTCGTCGTTTAATATCCGGACTTCTCCTCCGTCTATCTGGAACCTAGAACCAGCATAACGGGCAAACATTACCCACTGCTTTTCCTCGCACCAAGGGCCGGACGGAAACTTGTCCTTGTCCTTATATGCAAGAGGTCCTGTCTTCAGAACGTAGCCAACCTGCGTAGAAACCTGACTACGCTCTTTTACCTCGTCTGGTATAAATATACCTCCAGAAGTTTTGGCTCTGCCTTGATATGGTAGGATTAAGATGCGCCATCCTGTTGGGGTTGGCATCCGGTCTAGCAAGCTTGCACCTATCGTATCTGGATTAAGTACAGGCTTATCGACATAAGCATCTGCAAGATTTGCAGTATTTTCTTTTTTCATTTCCTTAACGGCGGCTGCTGCGCCAGAAAGGTCAACTTTAGTGCCTTCATTCATCAGTTTGCTCCTGTTTATCTAGCAGGCTCTTGAGTTCCTGTTCCACGTGATCAAGGGCTTTTAAATTCCCCATAAGCTCACGATATTGCTCCATATTCGAGACATTGTCATAAAATAACAAGTCCTTAATCGCCTCGCGCCGCTCTCGAATAATCCGATAAACAGCCTCGGCTAAACTTATTTGCATACAACTCCTCCTGTTATTTATTGCACCTTACACAACAGATATAGGATTTACTAGGAGAAACTGTGACTTTATGCGATTTAATCTATTAATTCAAAATGAGGACCATCAATGAAGGGTCGTCTGGATTGAGATCTTCTAAGGTCTATGTAGGAATTCATAGCTTCCTCCATGGTACCTTCCCACTTTCGTATATCCATCGGGTATGGCATTTCAGGTGTGCCCCATGCAGCCCCCCAACAGATTGGAACTCCAATTGTGGTAGCCGCTTCTTTTATTGCGTCAGCCAAATCATCGTACAAATTTAACTCCCAACTTGCCCGTCCGTTCACAAAGGCCATAATGTCGAAAGCTTTTCCTTCAAGATGTTTTGATTTCATCGTTTGTGATGCACCGGAGGCCACCAACTCTTTTTGCTGTTCGATGGTTCTCATACCCTGCACCACTCCGAAATCGGTTTTTGTGAGCGTGATTGCCATTTTCACAACTTCTTGTAGTCCCTCATCAATTCCTTCCAGCCTGTCTAGACTGCGTCTGCTTAATTTAAAAGCCATTACTTTCTCCTTGTAAATTGTTTGTAGCCTTTTACACCAAATGAGGCTGAAATCGCTATACCTAAACTGTAAAAATACCAGTCTGGGGCTTTGTGAAGCTGTTCAAACCCTCTGTCCACAATACCTTCGGCACCCGGAACGAAGGCTAAAATTAATGGAATTGACAAGACAATTACAAAAAATTCGTCTTTCCAAGATGAGCCACTATTCTCTGCCATTATCCGCTCCCAGTCAGCGACAGATGTTTTTTCTGACAATAAAATTTTAGCTTTTGCTTCAGCTTCTGTAAGTTTTAACTTAGCTTCTGCGGCCTGCTTTGTAGTCTTTGCGTCCAGCCAGCTACTAGCCAAGCCCGCAACAGGGCCTAATAATTGTCCAAGCATAATTCCTCCTATCTAGGTAAAGCAGCTATCCCGCTCATATCAAAAACACCACTGTAGTCTATCGTGGGCAGTCCTGCGTTTTCAGCGGACTGGTTGGTTGACAACAAATACTCTTGTGCAACGGTAGGTGAGTAACCTAAATCTAACAAAGCGTCGTATCTTTTTTGAGGATCGTTGCTAAAACTTGCGCTTGTCATACCAAACTGTAAACCCGGAAAGCCTGTACGGTATTGTTGTTCTTGAGCATTTACATTTGGATTTAAAGAAGTTGACATTAAATCAGAGGTCAAAGCAGCACCCGGCTGCATTGTTGGAACAGCCATACTCATGCTACTAGGCCGTCCTCCCCTCACCAAATTTCCAATAAAACCACCATCCGTGATAAAACGGGCAATACCAGAAGTTCCAATATTTACACCATCTGCACCAAGATTTCTTTCACTTGCGTACGAACCTCGCGGACGCGCACCCAACAAGTTTGACAAAGAGGCAATACCTCTTTGCGACCGTCTGTAAACTTCTGGTTGGTTCCTTTCGGCTCTTCGATATTCGTTTTCTGAAATGTATCCATCTTGGTTTGAATCAAACGAAGAGGTGTCTCCTGAAGAAAATCTTGCACCGCTACGACCGGGTCCTCCCCCATCAAACATGTCTCTAAAACCTGTATAACTAGGCTGCCCGGAATCCATTGCCCTTCTCATCATGGCGTGTTCTTTTTCAAAAGGGTTTTTTGTTCCCAAAGCTTTAAAGTGCCTTGCAAGTTGATCCATGTGAGCTTTTTTACGAGCGTTTGGGTCTGCGTTTGGATTATTTTGTTGAGCCATTGTTATTTCCCATATTTGTAAACCCGAAGTATGCCGCTGTTACACCCGACACGGCAACTACATACACCGCAGCTATGTCTGCAAGTAAGTTTGAGGCTTGCTCCAACCCCATCCACGAAGCTAAAACAATAGCAAATGGGTATAAAACCATACCGCTTAAAGCAAACCATGTCATTCGTAACTGTGCATCTCGCTTTGCGTCAGCGTCTTCCATCATCCTACGACGGTCTTCGAGCATTATTTGACGCTCATCAGGGTCAATTTTTCCGTTGTCGTTCAAATCGTATTTTGCTTTGGGCATATGCATACTCCTGTACTATTTTTCTATTATACCCTAATATAATTAATTTACCATTTTTATCATAAGCTGCAAATTTTTTACCTTTTTCTATGACGAAGGGCTGTTCACTTCTAGGCAAACCACCTTCATTGAGTTGTGTGTTACCATTACTTTTGCTTTTTCTGCCTGTTGTAGACATTCTTCTTTATCCGAAAATGTGGCAATTTGAAAATATTTTAAGTTATCGGTATTTATAAAATGCAAGAATACTAAAACATAAATCATGGAAAATAATCCCGTACGTCAATCCAACCCATGTAATGTAGATAGCCCATAGAGCCAATAAAACTCGTCAACAGTAGCAAAGCGATTGCTATTAGGGTTAGTGCAAAATCAGCCCTTTCCTGTGCCTCACGCCTCGCCTGAGCCTCTGCTTCGCGCTTCTCTTGTAAAACTTCTTTTCTAATTCGTAACAAGGCTTGCCACTGGCTCAAGCCCAAATTGTTTGTTACCCACTCGCGTAGCTCTTCTTCAGCCTGTGCAGCCTCACGTTCTTTTGCCCATCTGTCTAACGCAACAGAATTAACATCTGAACTAGTAACGCCCTTTTTTTGTAACTTTTTCTTGGCTGCATCCGTTGCATCGAAGAAGTTCCCTATCTCTTTTGATAGGCTTGCTACGGTTTTTCCTGCCGCCAGACCAGTTTTTAACCCAGCAAGGATTGTAAGGGGGTCCATTGCTATCTACCATCAGACATTGTTGGGCGTCTCGCCAAAAACTCAAGTGTGTTTTCTAAAGTTTTAACTCTAGCTTGCAATTTAATGATTTGGTTAAATTGTGAAATAAAACCTTCTTGCGTTTCGAAAACGTCCTCAAACTCCTCATAAATCTCGTCGATAGTCTCGCCCCCGTCCTCTTCGACTTCGGCAATATAATCTATGATTTGTTCGATGCGTTCTTTATTTGCTTCAACATCGCGCATCAAATTTGTCCTGTCCGTAGCGTTGTTTTCTACGGTCAGTACGTTCACAGTTTCTTCAAGATTTTGTATGGTACTAGCCTGCTGCGCTGTCCACCAGATGAAACCGCCAATTTGTGCGATTACCACACCTACGACAGCAATACTGACCTTTGGGAGTTTATCGGCCATCGCTATCTCCTCATTTTAAGTAATTCACGCTGCATCGCAGAATCTATGCGCTTGTCTGTCTGACGTTCTTGTGACTCCAACCGCTTGTCGAATTGATCGGACCGCATTGCTTGGTTCTGTGCATCCAACTGCAACTTCGCCTGATCCAACTGGTTGTCCGCCTGTGATTCCTGCGCCTTCTGCTGTAGTTCTGCCTCTTTGAGTTTGATCAATGGGTCTGGACCTTTGCCAGAAACCTGACCAGACAATTCCTTGACCTGCTGTAAACCCTCGGCAATGAACTGAGCAACCATCTGCTCCATCTGCAACTGCATCTGAGCCTCGTCCATACCCTGCCCTTGTTGGGAAATCTGAACCATGGCCTGCTCCTCAGCCGCTATCTTTACATGCTCCATAACGTGTTTCTGCAAATCCATGGCAACTTTCGGCATCTGTGCAACCAACGGCGTAGACCCAAAAACCAAGTGTGACATGATATGAGCCTGATGATTCTGACCCTCAAACGCCGTTAACGGCAACATATCCATGGCTGCAATGTTTTCTGAGGCAGGGTCCGTGGGCTGTGGTTCCTCAGTCGGAGCCGATTTGAGTATGCGATCAACGTCCGTGACCCCCAGCGCTTCGTACATGTCTCTAAAAACTTCATCCAGATTATGTATCTCTGGAGCCTGTGTCGCCAATTGTAACTTGGTTTGCGCCAAAACTATACGCTGAGACTGACTAAATACGTTCGGATTGCTTACAGGTACAACATCGACCCGATCATCAAAGTCCTCGCGCATTATTGTTTCGTCTCCGCCCGCTACAGAGTAAGGATATTGCTGAGGCAAGCTTTCTGACATTACCCGCGCCAAAATCTTGAATTCCTGACGCATCGCGTAGTGCAATCTCTTATGAACTGCGCTCATGACCCGTGAGCCTTGTTCCATCATCGCTATCGTTGTGCCGACAGCCGCGGACTGATTACCGTCACCAACCTTTAAATCCGTAATGGTCGCGAACCGCTGACCAGCCTGAACAACAAAACCCAATAAATTAAACAATGTCTGGTCGGGCCCCTTAAAAGGCAGCGGCATGAGGCTATCCCGGATAGCCCCACCGGGTGCGTCAACGTCGCGAAACTCACCCGGCTGCAAAGGATCGTCATCATCCCTGATCCGTAGTCCGCGGGCCTTGAAACCCGCTGGGAGGTTGGACAACGTACCAGCGTCGATCAACTGTCGCAGCGCCGCCGTGGCGGTTCGGGAGAGCCCGCCAATCGTGTGAATCAAACCCAATCCATAAAAACCAAAGCCCGGTAAAAACTTATAGTGCGTGAAGTACTGGATCTTCTTCCTCTGTTCGTCATCCTCTAAATAATTACGACGAATAGACAATACCTGACCATTATCATAAGACAAAGTCACTACATACGGCACCTTTATGCCAGTAGGCTCTCCGTCGTCATCAACGTCTTCATAACCTTCCAAGTCTAAATCAACATGACATTCCAAAATCGTACAGTCATAATCTATCTGGTTCGGCTCCATACCAGAAATACCGTCCAGTTCATTCTCTACCTCATTCAATTCTTTTTGTGCAGGAATTACGTCTATATCGAGATAAAAACCATTTATCTGGCGCTTGCGTAAATCATTCAATGGCATCCGCACAACCTGCGTAATATTCGGACAAGTCTCCAAATCCGAAGTCTCATACGGCACCACCAAGTTTTCAGCGGGCACAAACTTACTGACCGCACGGTCCAGCGTCTCATCAAAATAAGTCTTCTTAAACGTAGAACCAGCCAAGGGTAAATAAAACAACATCTGATCCATATCAGGCGTGTATTCTTCCATTACATTCGTAATATAATAATTCATAAACTGTCGGACACGCTGCGATTGCTCGTGCTTGGCCCGCGTTTCCTTGCCCATTACTACAGTACGCACGGGCCCCGAAGCCGGTAACAGTTCGTTAAATGCCTGCGCCTGAAACTGCGTCGCAGCTTCCGCCAACAGCGGATGAGTCACGCCGGAGGCTCCACGAAACGGCTGCGTCCGCTCGTCGTATGTAAAACCCAACAATTCCAAACCATTTGAATAAGCGTCTTCCCATTCCGCACGACTCGCCTTGTTGGCATCATATTCTTCCAAAAGTTCAGAAGCTACCCGCGCACACTCTCGATCCTCCATGTTTTCCGCCAAATTAGCATAAAACCCGTCGTCAACACTCTCGTCACCCTGTGGCTCAAAATCTACCTCAACGCCACCGTCCTCAGTTTCAGATATCTCTATCTCACCAACATTCTCTCCAACAAAGTTGGCCTCCACGACATTCTGACTGTCCGGTAACTCAATTTCCAACTCTGCACGTAAGTCTTCTTCGTCCAATTGAGACGGAACATTTCGGTCCATCATCCCCGCAACTGGTTCTCTAGCCATAGGTATCTCCTAATAATATGCCCTCACTGTAGCAGAGTTTTCCTCATCTTGCCAATCATCTGTTGGTAATTGTACAAAATTACCCTGACGATACCGCATCAAAGCCTGTGTCATACTATCCACAAGGTCGTCATGCTCACCATTCGGAAAGGCCGCTACCTCCTCTATCATCTCGTCAGCAAACGTCTCGTCGGGGGCCCAAACCATGCCAGCCTCAAATAATGGCGACACACTATGAACCCTCGTCACCTTATCATTACCACGACTCGGTGTGAAATTCACTACCGGAATACCCATGTTCCGCAATTCATGTGTCAATGGCATACCACTCGCCTTCGCCTCCACGATCACAGTGTCGGGGTCCCAAAACTGATACTCGTCAAAAGCCATCTGCTTCAATTCAGGAAAATCCCACCGTCCCTTCTTACTGTCAAGTAAAATCAGATTCGGACCACTGCCACCCTCGTTTGGATAAAAAACACCCCAAGTCGTAATAGCCGAATAATCCGCAGTCTCCCTCTTACTAAAAGCCGTATCGTAACTCTGTATCACATACTCCAACTGAGGAACCGTCTTCCTATCCCACTTGCGCCACCACTCGCGCTTAATAATCGCATTCTCCTCACCCGTAGGATTCTGCTGATACTGCGCGTTCCACTTGCTCGGAGGTATAGAAGCGCGGACCGCGGTCAAATCATCAAGACTCCAAAACTCCGGCCAACACGGAGTCCCATCTTCAAATATTGCAGGTAACTCCACAACTTCCCACTGATCCGCTAAATCATCTTTAGCCATAGCCCTTAAAAGCTGCCCCGTCATATCCTTCTCAGACCACCGAGTCTGAACCAAAACTATGCTACCACCCGGCTGGAGACGTTGTCGGGGGCCCCCAGTATACCAATCCCAAGCATCATCAAAACCGCTACTGCTCATCGCAGTCTGCTCCGAATGCGGGTCATCAATAATTACCAAGTCACCACCACGACCAGCCAAATTCGATCCAACACCCACCGCATAGTACATCCCACCTTTGTTCGTGTCCCACCGTCCAGATGCTTTACTGTCCGCCGCTAACTTGACCTCCGGAAAGATTTCTTTGAACTCGTCACTCTCCAACAAGTTCTTCGTCTTACGTCCAAAGTTTACCGCCAACTCCGTCGTGTGCGTCGCCTGAATGATCTTCATGTTCGGCTTCTGGCCCATCATCCACGCAGGAAACAAAAAGGATGCAAACTCAGACTTCGTGTGCCTCGGTGCCATGTTGATGATCAAACGCTTCAACTCGCCACTGGCTACCCGCTCAAGCTTCTCGGCAATGATGTGATGATGCCGTCCTGCAATGAAGTCGGGCCAAACGGTTTTTACGAATGTTAAAAAATCTTTTTGGCACTTCTCGTTCTTCTCTAACTGCGCCAAACGGAGTTCGAGTTTCAGTCTTTTTTCTTCCAAAGATGGGTTCATAGCTACGTTCATAGGGGCCCCTGAAAAAGTATCTTATTTTATGCGACTATACGCGTTTTTATACAATAGTGAAGCTCATATCAAATAACTGGTGAATATTTGCGCGAAACATGGCCCTAGCCCTCGTGCCACGAGCCCGCGGCCGCGGCGCAAAAATCGCGAAATCTGGAAAGAAAACCACCACTTTTGACCCGATATCAGAAGGGACCCGACGCGTTTATTTAGGTAGCTGGTCCGCGATCCGGTGGCCGGAAAACTTGCACCAGTTCACGCGATCCGCGGCACCATGGCCGGAAAACTGGTCCGCGATCCGGTGGCATCGAGCATCGATCCGGCAGCCGCGGCCCGCGGTCCCATACGTTTGGGGCATCGTCCAAGCGGCAAAGGGCCGCTTGTTTAACTGTGATGCACTGGAAATAAAAAAGGCGGCCACTGGGGCCGCCTGTCGTCGCTATGAACGGTTATCTATTCAAAGCATTTAGCGCATTTGGTGCGCTCGTTTTCGGGAATATACTTTGCGTAATTATTGCCAAGCATCGGAACGCCGCAACGGGTTTTCCCGTCGTCGTCGGCTAAATGCCATTGTCCCAATTTTTTGACCCATGGCATATAAGTCTCGTTCAAGATCTCGTGTTTAATGTTTTCCATTTTTTAACCTACATCCAAACGAACGCTTATATCGCCGTCGCTTATCATTTGGCGGACGGTATCGGCTATTTGATCCCCGTCGATCTCAAACCCGTCCAACTGGCTTCGTAAATCGTCGATATCATTAACGGCCGTTGCTATTGTGTCGCTATCATCAATTGCTAAATCAATTTCGTTAGCAAGCTTGCCCGTTATAAATTCGTCAATCTTAGAATTAAAAAGATTTGCAACCAGTGGTTCGAAAACGTCGCTTAGTTTTTCTTGATAAGATTTGGCCGCTTCTAATTGCTCTTTTAAATCGTTTGTTTGTCTTTCGAGATTTTCAATTTCTTTTTTTCGATCATCAAACATTTTATTTTTTAATTTAAGAGTATTCGCGACATTATATAAATCACTTGAAATAGATTTTTGATTATCGGTTTTATAATCAAAAGCTAATTTTTCTAAATACTCTGGACTAATGTTTTGGTTTTCTTGATATTCCATTTTGTTTTTTTCCCTCATAGTTGTTTAAACGCGGCAACCGTTGCCGCAATTAAGCTTAAATACTAAATATGCGATAAAGTAAAGCATAATGAAAAAAGGCGGCCACTGGGGCCGCCCTTGATCGTTCTATTGCGGGATTTAATCCGCGCCAATATCACCGGCCACGTGATGTCGAATAATGGCCCGCACTGGTAACGATTTAACAAACCGTAAAAGCTTTTGACCGTCGGTTTCGTCCGGTTGCT
>PYIJ01466911.1_pt1 | contig 18736 bp, 11 predicted proteins | sample 3578051 | NCBI WGS metagenome assembly PYIJ01 (sample SAMN08408021, study PRJNA431606) | Marine metagenome isolate SA_KN192-05_S13_5m, whole genome shotgun... | biome: marine; feature: oceanic pelagic zone; material: water; isolation source: surface water sample, 0.2-0.8 um fraction ... | reverse complement strand
TAAAAACAATCTTAACCTTTTCAGCCAAAATTATTTCCATTAATTTATCTATATCTGGATAAAGTAAAGGAACATTTACACCAAAAGGCATGTCGGTTGCTTTTTTACATTTTTGAATATGTTCACGTAATACTTCCGGGTACATAGAGCCAGCTCCCAAAAGACCAAGTCCTCCAGCATTACTTACAGCTGAAGCTAATCTCCATCCGCTAGCCCAAACCATACCTGCTTGAATAATTGGGTAGCGAATTCCAAATAATTGAGAAATGGAATTAAGCATTAAAGAAATTGATCTACTTTGACGTAGGCATCAATTACTGCTTGTTCACCTACCTTATCACGGCGACTGTTGCCATGCTCCATTCCCAAAATTCCATCATAACCTCGAGAGTGAATATATTTAAAGACATTGGTGTAATTTATTTCTCCTGTAGTAGGTTCATTTCTCCCAGGATTATCACCTATTTGGAAATATCCTATTTCATCCCAGCATTTCTCTATGTTAGGAATCAGATTACCTTCCTGAATTTGTTGATGATATATGTCAAAAAGAATCTTACATGAGGGGGAATCTACAGCTTTACAGATCTCATATGCCTGTGGACTTTCCGATAAAAATAGACCTGGATGATCTCTAAAATTAAGTGGCTCCAATACCATAACAATATCATGGGGTTCTAATAATGCAGACGCTTGTTTCAAACTTTCAACTACATGAGCAGTCTGATATGCAATATTTTGTCTCAAATCTACATGGCCTGGAACTACGGTCATCCACTTGGCATTTACCCGTTTTGCAACAGGAATAGATTTTTTGATGTAATCCAAAAACTCTTCTCTCATTCCCTTATCACCACTGGCAAGTTGAGCTTTCTGCCAATAAATTTCATGTGCCACAAAAACTCCCATTCGAAGTCCACGCTTAACCATTGTCCTGGCCATCTTCTCTTGTAAGGCAACTTCACGCTTTCGCATGCCGTTGTCTTCAAAAGCAGTAAATCCTTGATCTGCCATAAAGTTAAGCTGATCAATAGGGTCATCACCTGCGTGATGAGAAAACATGCCTAGATGAGGTGCATAAGCCAAATTAAAAGAATGCATTTTCATATTCTTTTCTATTGCGAAAAGTGAGGGTGCTGAAAACAAACCCAATCCACTTATCCCCGCTAATTGTGTAAAATTTCTACGGTCCATATTAGATAAATTTAGTTTTTCCAGGAGTTGGGATAGGATAATAACCATTTTCATCAGGAGAAGAGGGAGGTGTAGAATTCCAAGTCACTGTTTCAGGCATAAGTTGATATTTAGAATTTAGAGCTTCTTCAAAAGTAATTTTCTTACCGCTATAAGTTGCCATTCGACCAAGAATTGCTGTTAAGGTACTCTTGGCTCCGTTTTCAGTATCTGCTATTACGCCTCCGCTTCGAATTGATTCAAATAAACGATCGTGCTCTACTTGGTAAGGATTTGGATCATCCCATTTGTTTGGATACTTATATTTACTTTCACCATCTAATCCGCTGATAATTCCTTTTCCAACTTCAACGCTACCCTGTGTGCCTTGGAATACCTCGTCTACACGACTCATTGTTCCAGGTATATGTCGGCATTGACTTGCAATTACTGCTCCACTAGCATAAGTAAACTCCACAAAATGATGATCAAAAATTTCACCGTGTTCTTTTCCATTACGGACTTGACGTCCACCCATTCCTTGAGCTGATACTGGATAATCTCCTATGAACCAATTTGCTACATCGATATTATGAATATGTTGCTCTAAAATATGATCCCCACATAGCCAATTAAAATAATACCAGTTACGCATCTGATACTCTAATTCTGTTTGTCCAGGTTTACGCTCTTTTGTCCAAACACCAGCATCATTCCAATACACCTGGCCTCCTCTGATTTTACCAATCATTCCAGCATCAATTCTTTTTTTAATTTCTATATACTTGGATTCATAGTGGCGTTGTAAACCTACAACTACATTCAATTTTTTTTGCTTTTGCAATTTTTGCTGTCGCTAAAACTTTACGAATTCCAACTGGATCAGTAGCCAACGGCTTCTCCATAAATACGTGTTTATCGTTAAGAATTGCGTATTCAAAATGATAAGGTCGAAAACCAGGAGGAGTTGTCAAAATAACAACATCTGCTAGATCAATTGCTCTTTTATATGCATCAAAACCTACAAAACGATTTTTTTCTTTTACATCAATTTTTTTATCTCCATCAAAATGCTCTTGAATTCCTTTTAAACTTCTTTCTATTCGATCCCCAAAAGCATCAGCCATTGCAACAAGCTCTACGTTTTCATCAGCTGTAAGGGCTTGCACTGCAGCTCCAGAACCTCTACCTCCACAACCAACTAAAGCTAGTTTTAATTTTTGATTTCCGTTTACACGAGCCATTCCCTCAACTCCCATAGGAACTGTTAATAGAGCACCCGTTGCCATAGCAGTTTTTTGCACAAAAGCACGTCTTGATTTATTTTTTTGATTTTTGTTTTTAGTGTTCATAATTTTATAATTTAATCAGTTAATTCATATTTCCAATATTTTTTTTGTTCCTCTTCTGTAGGAGTTTCCAAAGGACGAACAATTCGAAACCCTACAAAAGGCGCATCGGTATGCCACCACTTACTCTTTGGTATTTGCGGATCTCTCTTCTTCCATTTTTTTGAGGAAGGTCTCCTTGCTGCAGATCTCAGTCTATTTGGATTATCCATCCAAGAACCGCCTCGTACTGCTTTAGGATAAACTTTTTCTCCTACTACTAAAGGATTGGTTTCTCCTTCTAGTCGTTTAGAATATTCAGTTGGAATATATTGATCCAAAGTCCATTCCGCTACATTTCCATGCATATCAAATAATCCCCAAGGATTTGCTTTTTTAGTACCTACTTTTTGATATTTATCCTGGCTATTTGCTTTGTACCAAGCATATTCAGAAAGTTCACTAGAATCATCTCCAAAACTATAAGCACTGTCAGTTCCAGCTCTACATGCATATTCCCATTCAGCTTCTGTAGGTAAACGGTAGAAATTCCCAGTCATCGCAGACAACCATTCGCAAAATTTTACAGCAGCTAATTGGGTCATACAGATTGCTGGGTAATTATCTATTCCCATTCCAAAACTCATTTCTACATAAGGGGTCGTTGCACCAGATACAGCATCAACATCTAGCTGTACTTCTGATTTATTAGTTTTAGGTTTTTGATTTGCATCTAATTCTCTGGTTACAAAAAGATTATATAAATCCCATGTAATCTCATATCTACTCATCCAAAATCCATCTATTTCAACTTTATGTTGGGGACCTTCATCTCCAAAATGCCCTTTTTCAAATTTTGGACTACCCATGGTGAAATTACCTTTCTGAATTAATTGCATATCAAGCTTATAATCGATCCCAGATATTTTTTCAGTATAATTTTCCTGGGCAAAAGTTAATGAACCTAAAAAAAGGCAAAAAACTAATATTTTGCATAATGTCATTCTGTACAGGAATTAAAATTTAATTACTAATTGATACAAATTTAGAATGTTACTACCCTGATATCTAATTTAGAATTTTTAATTTATAAATAGGAAAATAAAAATACATTTATAGTTAGTAATGGCTAGAAAAGCATGTTTTCCAAATATTAAATTTTAAAGTTTTTTGTTTAAACTAAATAACTTTTTTATTCCATCATTATATTTCTTTCCGATTACATAGTAATTCCCAGATTTTATAAACAGCATATTTTTTTCTATTTTCTCAATCTGTTCTTTATTCAAAGCTACTGATTTACTAATTCTCACAAATTTTGAAGTAGGTAATTCTTTTAAGAATGTTTTTAAGTTTTTTCTTACCAGGTAAGATTTTTCGTCAGTACTAACCTTTACATAGTCCTTTTTACCTTCTATCAAAATAATTTCATTTAATAAAATTTTATGGTCGGCTCTATCAGCTCTTATAAATAAATGTTTTTTTTCATCTATTATGTCATTTTTTATAGGTTTGTCGACTTTATTTTTTCTGTAAAATGAATAATAAACGAAAAGAACAACCAATATGCTTAGCAACAAAAAAATTATCAAAAGATAATAATTCGAATTTGTCTTTTGTTCAATAAGTAAATTCTTGAAATTTAATTTAATCCCCGAAAGACTATAAAAATTAAATTGTTGACTATTGAAAAATGAATTCTTATTATCTAAAACTTTAGTTGAAATTAGTAATTGCATTTCTAGTATTTTCTTAAAAGACCATTTATCAGAAATATCTAGTAATTCTTTTGAATTTGATAAAATAATTTCACTATTTACTCCACCTATCCCATTTTTATCAACTATGAAAAATGTAAACAAGTTTTCTTTTTTTAAATAATCTTTAGGAATTATATATTTTCTTTCGCATGAGTAACAATCTGTTTTACCCACTAGTTTTCCATTAACATAAAGTCTATCATAATCATCAATCCCTTTATTTATTTTTATTAAATAATCCTCTATTGGTACTTTATTTAATTTCACAATTTTTCTAAAACAAATTGCTCCATTAAAATTGTCATTATCAAATAACATTTCATTAGAACTAGGAAAACTAGCAATAGGCCATTTAGAGTCGTCTAAATCATTTGAAGTGTGATAAGGTATGTCTAAATCACCAAAGCTTAAAAGATCAAATCCTTGAGTAGGTTCAGTTTTGATATTATTAATAAATTTATCATTTAAATAATAGTCCCAAACTCCATTTAAATTAATTATTTCTTCTTGACTTTTTAGGTAAATGTCACCATCTAGAATTCCTTCTAATTCAGTACATATGACATGAATTGAAATTTTATTAATCCCCTTTTTTAGTAAATTATTTGGTAAGTTGATATCATGACTGTTCCATCCGCTAATAATGTTATTATTGATAAAATTATTATTGATTTTTACCATAGCTTCACTTGTAAAACTATTTTCAATAACTAGGCTATAAAAAATATTAACATCAGTAATATTAAATTCCTTTTCAAATGTTATAAGTCTTGTATCATAAGTAGACGAAAGCTCTTTATATACACCAGGTAATTCAATTTGATTTATTTCCTTTTTATTAGGATTATTTAACTCAAATAATAGAGTATAGTATTCAATATTATCATCCTGATGTTTTTTTTGAGCATAAATATTAAATTGGAAGATTAGCGTGATTAGAACAAAAAATCGTAAAAAAAGCATTTGAAGGTTAGTTAAAAGAAATCTTAGCTAGATAATTTTTGTATACAAAAAAACTAATTTTGTATCTAATACTTTCGCAAAATCTATTTTTTTTTTTGATTTTTTTAACATACTTGGTTTTTCTAAACTAAAATTGTGTTAGATTTAGATTTAATTTAAACTAACTTTAAAGACAAATGAAAAATTTTAAAAATTTTTTAGTACTAGGTTTTTTTGTACTAGGAACGACGTTAAGTCTTGCTCAACAAAACGTTTCAGGTTCAGTCAGTGATGAAACTGGTCCACTCCCTGGAGTAACCATTATTGAAAAAGGCACAACTAACGGAACTACTTCCGATTTTGATGGAAATTATTCAATCTCAGTCTCTGATCAAGATGCAACATTAGTTTTTTCATATTTGGGTTTTGTAACTCAAGAAGTTTCTGCAAATTCGGACACATTTGATATAACTATGGTTTCTGGTTCTGATGAACTTGAAGAGGTTGTGGTAACTGGTTATGGGACTCAACGTAAAGCAACTATAACTGGTGCTGTCGCAGCCATTAAAGGGGAAGAAATTGTTAAATCTCCTGCAGTAGATTTAACTAATACATTATCAGGAAGGCTTCCTGGTTTAGTTGTAATTCAAGGCTCTGGGGAACCAGGCTATGATGGTGCCACAATTAATATTCGTGGTATTAACACTCTAGGTAATTCAAGTCCTCTTGTAGTTATTGATGGAATTCCTGATCGTGATGGTGGAATCGGTAGATTAAATCCTCAGGATGTGGAAAGCATATCAGTACTTAAGGATGCATCTTCAGCAATTTATGGAGCGAGAGCAGCTAATGGTGTAATTCTGATCACTACAAAAAGAGGAGTGTCAGGTGCGCCTAAACTAGAATATACCTTTAATTCTGGTTGGTCAGCGCCTACTGTAATGCCCGAAATGTCAAGTTCATATGAGTATGCTAATATAATGAATGAACATGCCATTTATAATAATATTCCAGTTAGTGAATGGGGTAGCGCATGGTCAAGCATTCAGAGCGCAGGATTTTACAACTCTCCAACTGCTGGAGTCACAAGTTTAAATGCAATCTATCCCCCAGAAGCTGTGGCTGGTTTTCAAAGTGGAAATGATCCATGGAGATATCCTAATACTGACTGGTATGGTGAGACATTTAAAGATTGGGCGCCTCAGCAAAGACATAATTTGTCTTTATCAGGTGGAAGTGAAAAAGTTAGATATTTCACATCTCTTGGTTACATCCACCAAGATGCTATATATGAAAACTCAGCAACATTTTATGATCAATACAGTTTAAGAATGAATATTGATGCTGATGTAAATGAATACATTAAAATGAATACTGGTATTCTTACAAGAAGAGAAGATAGAAACTTTCCAACTGTAGGAGCAGGTGCAATATTTAGAATGTTACAACGTGGTAGACCAGGGGAAAATGCTAGATGGCCCACAGGTGAACCAGGTCCTGATATTGAAAATGGTGAAAATCCAGTTACAATAACAGGTGGTGATACAGGTTATGTCAAAAATCCAAAAGATTTTATTCAAATCAATGGAGGTATTAATATTACAAATCCATGGATTGAAGGATTAGAGTTAATTGTTAATGGTGCTGTTGATGTAAACAGAGAAACTTCTAAGACATGGCAAACACCATGGAAGCTTTATGCATGGGATGGTGTTACAGAGAGTTCTGCTGGATTGACTGCAAATGTAAGGTCTCCATTCACAGACCCTCGCTTAAGAGAAAGTAATAATTCTGTATTAAATACTAATTTATCTGGTCAGCTTAAATACAATATCACTTTTGGTGAAAATCATGATTTTGAACTTTTTGCAGGTGTTACTAAAGAAAAGTTTTCAGGATCTAATTTCTTTGCTTTTAGAAGAAATTATATTTCCCCCGCAATTGACCAACTATTTGCAGGAGGGGCTGATGATCAACTTACAGGTGGTTCCGGATACGAAAGGACTCGTCTAGGTTATTATGGAAGTTTAAAATATAACTTTAAAGATACCTATTTGGTTGAATTATTATTTAGACGTGACGGTTCCTATATATTTCCAGAGGTGGGCCGATATGGTAACTTCCCAGGTGTACTTGTTGGATGGAATATTGGAAATGAGTCTTGGTTTAATGTAGAGGACATCTCCTTTCTTAAGCTAAGAGCATCCTATGGGGAACTTGGAAATGATCAAGTGTTCTACAATGGATCACTTCAAGAATACGCATTCCTTTCTACTTTTGGTTTTGGACAGTACCCAATTGATGGCAATGTAGTTAATACACTTTATGAAACAGTTCTTCCAAATCCAAACTTTACATGGGAAGTAGCACGTAATACAAATATTGGTCTTGACACAAAGCTGTTTAATAGATTAAATCTTACTCTTGAATACTTTAATAACCAGAGAGATAGAATCTTAATTCAACAACAAGGAAGTACCCCAGCCTCTTCAGGTATAGGAAACCTACTTCCTCCTACAAACTTTGGAAGTATGTCAAATGCTGGTATGGAATTTAATGTATCCTATGAGGGCGGTGATTCTAATTATTCTGATCCAGGAGCATTTAGATACACTGTTGGATTTAACGGAGGGTACTCTAAAAATACAGTCGAATTTATCGATGAAGTCTCAGGAGCACCAGAATGGCAATTACAAGAAGGAAAACCTTTAGGTGCCTATTTGTTATATGAAACGGATGGTGTATGGTATGATGAAGCTGAAATAGCAGGAAATACACTAGATTACAGTCAGGTTACTCCTGAACTCAGACCTGGAGACTTAAAGTTAGTGGATTATGATGGAAATGGTAAAATTGATGGGGATGACATGGTTCGCCAAGAAGATAGCTTTACGCCAAGGCTTCAATATGGAATTACACTTGACATGAGCTATAAAAATTTCGATTTATCGATTCTTTTCCAAGGTTCACAAGGTGGGGTGACCTCTCTTTTTAATGGTGAATTTGGTGATTGGGGTAACTATTATAAATATCAACATGACAATAGATGGTCAATTGATAACCCAAGTAGAATACATCCAAGATTAGCATCCAGAGGAGACACTTGGTATACAGATGGTGGTTACGGAAACAACACCTATAATTATGGTTCAACAGACTACTTGAGACTTAAAAATCTTGAGCTTGGATACAACCTACCCGAAAGCATTCTAGGCCAAGGTTTTATATCTAACTTTAGATTATATGCAAGTGGATTGAATTTATTGACTTGGACAGAATTCGATATGACAGATCCAGAAGTTGCAAACAGAACTTATCCACTCCAAAAAGTATGGAATTTAGGTTTAAGAGTTAATTTTTAAATAAATTAAATTACATTTACAAATGAAAAATTTAAATATGATGATGAAGAAAACAAAAATAGTATCAAGCCTTTTAGCACTAACAATAGTTTTTGCGGCTTGTAATGATGAATTTTTAGACACCCAGCCACTAGATAAAGTAGCTAGTACGGCAACATGGAGTGATGGAACGCTATCAGAAGCGTTTGTATTTAGTGTATATTCTTATCTTGGTTTTGCAGGGTTTGAAGAGCAAATGCAAGCAGTGATTACAGATGAAGCATTTTTTACTCACGCTGGAAGAAATATAAATACCTTCAATGAAGGCTCTGAGCAACCTGGAAATCTTGCATGGACAAGTAGTACTTACAGATGGGATAATATGTATTCTGCTATTAGACAAGCTAACGTAGCACTTGCAGAACTTCCTGAAGCTACTTTTGAAGACCAAGATATGACAGACAAGTTAATGGGAGAAGCTCATTTTCTAAGAGGATACTTTTACCATCAATTATTGAGATTTTATGGTGGAGTTCCATTAATTGACTCTCCTTATACTCTTGAAGATGATTTGTCTATTGCGAGAAGTACTTTTGCAGAAACAGTTGATTTCATAGTAGCGGATTTAGATGCAGCAGCGAATCTTTTAAACGGAAAACAAATGGCTAGTGGAAGAGCAAATCGTGTTGCAGCTATGGCATTAAAAGCTAGAGTTCTAACATATGCAGCAAGTGATTTACATGAATCATCTAAAGCACCTGCAGGTTATGGAGGTGACTTACATGCATATACTGGAGGTCAACAAGCTAGATGGCAAGCAGCTCAACAAGCTTCAAAAGCTGTACTTGATATAACTAGTGGTTATAAAACTGATTTGTCTGCCCCAGTATCTCATTCTGAGGGAATAGATAATGCAGTTGCAATAGCTATGGGTGGTAAAAGTGCAGTCGCTGATGCAGCCGCATCTTCAGAATTAATTTGGGTTAGAACTCTATCTTCTAAATATACACCTGAAGATAACTGGCCCTTAGGCGGAACTCATTTTGGAGTGAATAATGGTCCAAATGGATATCACAACTGGAGTGGAAATCCACCAACACAGCAAATGGTTGACGACTATGAATTAATGGATGGTTCTAAGTTTGATTGGAATAATTCTACCCACAAAGCGGATCCGTATGCCAACAGAGATCCACGTTTCCATGCTCATGTTTTATTTGACGGTGCCAAATGGAAACCAAGACCTTCAGATGTTGTTTACATTGATCCTTATGATGAGTATCAGTCAGGTTATTACGATGACGGAAATGGAGGATTAATTAATGGGGTAGACACAAGACAAGGTCCAATTGAAAATTGGAATGGTTCTCGTACCCATTATAATCTCAAAAAGTGGATTGATCCAGATCCATCAATTAAGGAGAACTTAACGAGTCACCAAGTAATTCCATGGCCATTCATCCGTTACGCTGAAGTCGTATTAAATTATGTAGAAGCGTCTATCAACCTTGGTCAAGAGGATGAAGCTAGAAATTGGATGAACAAAACTCGTTTTAGAGTAGGCATGCCAGCTATTACTGAAACTGGGGCGGATCTACTTGACAAGTACATCAATGAGAGACGTATTGAATTAGCTTTTGAAGAGCACCGTTATCACGATGCTAGAAGATGGTTAATCGCTCCTAGTACTTTAGGAAGGGGAGTTAAGAAAATTAATATTACTGCTAAATTAAAAGCTGGAAAAAGTCCATTAGTTCCTTATCGTCATGATAAGACTAATTACGACTACACTTATGAAGTTCAAAACGAAACTTCAATAGAGAATAGAACATGGAAAGATAAAATGTATTATCGTCCAATCTCAAGAGATGAGATGAATAAAAATTCTCTTCTTGTTCAAAACCCTGGATACGACTAAATTCCAGTTCGTTTTATTAAATAAAACATATCCTCTTTTAGAAGAGGATATGTTTTTTTGTTTTAAATAAACCCTAAGTTTAAAAAAAGGAGTCTGAATGAGAATGAACTCAAAAATTATAGTTCTTTTAATAACTCTTCTTTTGGGATGTGATAACGAAAAAAAAATTAATACTCAGTTTACATCCCTTAAACCAGAGCAAACAAAACTATTTTTTCAAAATAATCTTACAGAGGGTCCAAATACTAATGTACTTATGTATGAATATTTTTATAATGGGGGTGGCGTTGCAATCGCTGATTTTAATGGTGATGATAATTTAGATATTTATCTTACTTCAAATATGGAAGAGAACAAAATGTTTCTTAATCGAGGAGATTTAAAATTTGAAGATACAAGTTACAAATCAAAAGTTAAGGGAAGAAAAGGGCCATGGAAAACAGGAGTAACTGCTGTTGATATTAATGGTGATGGAAGAATGGATTTATATGTTTGTTATTCAGGAAAGGTCAAAGAAAAAAGTCGTAGAAACCAATTATTTCTAAATATGGGAAATAATGAAGAGGGCGTACCCCTTTTTACCGAAGTTGCCCGTTTATATGGACTTGATAGCCCCGCATATAGTAATCAGGGTTATTTTTTTGATTACGATAGAGATGGTGACCTCGACATGCTGCTTCTAAATCATAATCCAAATTCCTTGCCTGTACTTGGTGTACCAAAAACAAAGGTTTTACTCAAAGAGGACCAACCTTTAACAGGCTTAAGGTTATATGAACAGAGAGAACGTTATTTCCATGATATTACGGCCCAAACAAAAATAAATGGCTCGAGTCTATCTTATGGTTTAGGAATCGCCCTATCTGACTTTAATAATGACGGCTGGACTGATTTTTATGTTAGTAACGACTATACAATTCCTGATTACTTATACATCAATGATAAAAATGGAGATTTTGAGAATAAACTCAGTGAAAGCATTCAACATACTAGTCACTTCTCAATGGGAAATGATAGTGGAGATATAAACAATGACGGCTGGGTAGACCTTCTGACTTTAGATATGCTTCCTGAGGATAATGAAAGACAAAAATTACTTCAAGCACCTGACAACTACAACTTATTTGATCTAAACTTAAAAAGTGGATTTCATCATCAATATATGAGAAATATGCTTCAACTAAATAATGGAAATGGAACATTTAGCGAAGTAGGCCAGCAAATGGCAATCTCAAATACTGATTGGAGTTGGTCAGCACTTTTTGCTGATTTTAATAACGACAGCTGGCAAGATCTGTTCGTAAGTAATGGTTACAAAAGAGACTATACTAACCGAGATTTTCTAAGTTATATGGAAAACTTCATTGGAGAAAAAAAGTCAAGCCTAAAAAGAGAAGATGTTCTAGAAATTATAAATAATATGCCTGCATCTAATGTCTCAAACTACATCTATAGTAATGAAAATGGTAAAAAATTTAAGGATGTTACAAAAAATTGGGGGCTTCAAGAATTTATAAACAGTAATGGTGCTGCTTATGGTGATTTAGACAATGATGGTGATTTAGATCTAGTCGTTAACAATATTAATACTCCAGTAAGTCTCTACAGAAACAACTCAAATGACTCAAATAATTTCATTCAAATTCAGTTTGAAGGATTAAAAAACAACAGGCAGTCTTTGGGAACCAAAGCCAGAGTTTTTGCTAATGGTTTTGAACAGGTTAAAGAACAATTTCCAACTCGTGGATATCTATCCACTGTTAGCCCAATTTTACACTTTGGCTTGGGAAAAATTAAAAAAATTGACTCTATCCAACTACACTGGCCAGATGGAAGGCTCACTACAAAAAGAATTATTGCGGTAAATCAAAAAATCAGTTTTAAGCAAGATGAAAGTAATGAGCAGGCAGATCAGAATAGAATTTCAAATACTTTGTTTAAAGAACTAGATAATAATAATATAACCTATAGTCATGAAGTAAAAAATATCCTAGACTTTGACAGGCAGAAATTATTACATTTCCAACCTTCTTTCGAAGGACCACCAATTATAAAAGGTGACTTGAATCAAGATGGAAAAGATGATATTGTTATTGGTGGTGGTAAAAACCAACCCATAGAGGTCTGGCTTCAAAATCAAGAGGGTAGTTATTCACAAAAAAAGTCATACGATTTTATTAGAAGTAAAAATACAATAGTTTCAGGTCTTGCTTTAACAGATCTAGACTCAGATGGAGACTTAGATCTTTATGTTGGAAATGGAGGTTACCATAATCTTAAAGACGGGAGTAATATGTTGATAGATCAAGTTTTCATGAATAATGGAAAAGGGGTCTTCATGTTATCTACCAAAAAAAATACTGCTCTCAAAGAAGGGACCTCTGTTATCGCAATAAAAGAGTCAAATAGTAATGATAATACTTCTATTTTTGTAGGGGGAAGTATTATACCAGGAAGTTATCCAAAACATTATCCAAACAAATTATTAATTAGCAACTCAAAAGGTGATCTCACAATCGATCAGCAACAATCAAAAACTTTAAATTCTATCGAGGGGATCGTTCGTGATGCACTATGGACGGACTTAAATCAAGATGGCTCTCATGATTTAATTTTAGTGGGTGAATGGATGCCAGTCACCGTCTTTCTTGATAAAAACGGTGTTTTAGAAAAACAAACAAATTATTTTTTAGACTCAAATACAAATGAGGGATGGTGGAACACAATAAGATCAACTGATCTTAATAATGATGGAAAAACAGATTTTATAATTGGAAATGAGGGAATTAATAATCCTTTTAATGCTTCAGCTAAACAACCTATTCAAATTCATTATGATGATTTTGATGATAACGGTTCTGTAGATCCCATTATCTCATATTATATTCAAGGTAAAGATTATCCTTTGGCAACCCGTGATGAATTATTAGCTCAGTTAGTACAGCTAAAGTCTGTTTATCCATCTTATAAATCATACGCAGAAACAGATTTGGAAATGTTGTTGAGAAAAATTCAAACAAATAAAACTAAAAGCTGGAAAGCAAGTCAACTAGAATCTATTGTCATATTAAGTTCAAAAGATGGGTATTTAGTAAAACAACTTCCGGATATCGCACAAAGAAGTCCTCTCACCGCAATTCATAGTTTTGACATAAACGCCGACGGTAACCAGGATTTACTTCTGTTTGGAAATAGATCTAAAAATGCATTAAAACTGGGTAGTAATGATGCAAACTACGGTACAGTTTTATTAGGAAAAGGTGACGGTAGTTTTGATCTAATTTCACCAATAGAGACAGGCTTAAATATTAAGGGTGACGTAAGTGATGTAATACAAATTGGAACTACTCTTTATATTGCAAGATCAAATAATAAATTAAGTGTATATAAACTCAATACCCATGAAAACTGAATCAATATTTTATTTTTTTATAAAACTGGGTTTTATTTTAATTCTCTTTATAGGCATAACGAGTTGTAAACAATTACCAAAAGAAATTCCTGATTACGAAGTTGCAGCTCAATGGGCTGATATGACTTTATACATAACTAAAAACACTCCTGCAAATTCACCTACTTTTGCCTCCCGATGTCTCGGCTATATGGGTTTGGCTCAATATGAGGCCATTGTTCATGGAACTTCAGATCACAAATCCCTAGCAGGTCAATTGAATCAATTGGAAAGTCTTCCTATTCCTAACTCTGACGATTCTTATAATTGGCTTATGGTATTAAATAGGTCACAAAGTGAACTTTTAAAATCTCTATATCTTCAGACCTCAGATCAAAATAAATTAAAAATTGATTCTTTGGAAAATAGAATCCAAAAAATATTAGAAAAAAATGAGAATAGAAAAACGACAACAAAATCCATTGCTTATGGAACTGAGCTAGCAAAAGCACTTTTTGATTGGTCAAAAACTGACGGTGGTCATCGAGGATACTTAAAAAATTTTGATCAAGATTTTAATCGTGAACCTTTTCCTGGCTCCTGGAAACCTCCACTATTTGCGCAATCATTTAGTCATAAACCTCTACATTCTTTTTGGGGAGAAAACAGAACTTTTGCACCTCAAAATACCTCACTTGAACTTCCAGAATACATAGAGTATGATCCAGTTGAAGGAAGTGAATATTATAATCAATTTCTATCAGTCTATCAAAAAAAAAATAATCTCACCTTAGAAGAAAAGGAGGCGGCTATTTGGTGGAGTGATGATCCAGATATTACATTTAGTCCTGGTGGACATTTATATTATATTACAAATTCTTTGATAAGAAGAAATAAACCGAATATTCTTTTATCAGCAAAAACATTTGCATTAGTAGGTATGTCTGTGGCTGATGCATTTATCAAATGTTGGAAGTGGAAATACCATTTTTTTTCTGAACGACCCAATACTTTTGTGCCTGAATTTATTGATAAAAAATGGGAATCCTTTTGGCCGGATCCACCTTTTCCTTCATTCCCTTCAGGCCACGCAATTCAGGCCTCAGCAGCAGTAACAGCATTACTAAATTCATTTGAAAATAATATCGAATTCATTGACAGTGCACATGTAGGAAGAGAACGGGATCGTATCCGTAATGTTGAATTTAAGGCAAGGTCTTACTCAAGTATATGGGGTATAGCTCAAGAAACAGCAGATTCTAGATTTTATGGGGGAATTCATACACCTCAAGATAATAAAGTTGGTCTTGAACAAGGTACTATTATAGGGAAAAATATAATTAATCTCAATTGGAAAAAATGACTCTAATGAGGAAAATAATTTCAGTTTTTGTTTTCTCTATAATATTCAATAGCGTCTTTGGTCAAAAATTTACTGATATAACCGAAAAAGCTGGTATTGATCATTATTTTGAGGTTTATGAGGGAATGTTTGGTGGGGGTGTTGCAGTTTTAGATTACAATAATGACGGCTTTGAAGACCTATACATTACTGGAGGAATGCAAGAAGATCAGCTCTTAGAAAACCAACATGACGGTACTTTTAAAAATGTACTTAGAACAGCAAAACTTGAGTCTGCTTTGGATTTTGTAACACAAGGCGTTGCTGCTGCTGACTTTAATCGAGACGGCTGGATGGATCTTTTTGTATCTACAATAACATCAAAAAGTAAAAAAAAAACAATACCTAGAGCCCAGAATTTAGTTTTTATCAGTCAAGGTGACGGAACTTTTAAAGATGAAAGTAAGTCTTTCGGTATTCAAACGACGGAGTCTTTTAGTACAGGAATATCTATAGGTGATTTCAATCTTGATGGTTATCCAGATCTTTATGTCGGTAACTATTTCACAGATTATGACGGGGGACTCAAAGAGATTAGTGATGCTACTATTGTAAATGCAGGAAAGACTGCAAAAGGGTATTTATATGAAAATAAAGATGGAAAAAAATTTAAAGAAGTTTCAAAAAAATACAACCTAGACCACAGAGGCTTTAGTTTTGGTGGAATTTTTACTGATTTTGACAATGACAATGATTTGGATTTAATTATAAATAATGATTTTGGTTATAAAGCCAAACCAAATTACCTTTTGGAAAATCTATATCCAAAGAAAAAGTTCAGATATGTTGAAGAAGAATATAAAATGGATTTAAGAATTAATGCAATGGGTGGTGCTACTGCTGATATTAATGCTGATGGTTATTTAGATTATTTTATAAGTAATATCCGTTTTAATCGATTTATGATTCAAGATCCAAATGATAACATTTTTGTAGACAAAGCAGAAAAATTAGGTACTCAATTATTCACTATTAGTTGGGGTACTAATTTTAATGATTTTGACCACGATGGTGATATAGATTTATTTGTTGCTAACGGTGACTTGAATCCCAACTGTGTTCCCATGTATAATTTTTTATTTGAGAATACTAATGGACAGTATAAAGAACAGAGTTTAAACTTTGGACTAAAAGATTATGGAGTTGGAAGAGGATCTGCAATCTTTGACTTAGAAAATGATGGAGATATGGACTTAATCGTTATATCTCAAAAACCCATTATGGATTACGGTCCGCCATCAATCACCAGACTTTATAGAAACGACATAAAAAAAGGAAATTATCTTCAAGTTAAATTAAAAGGAAATGCCTCAACTATATCAGCATTTGGTGCTAGAATTAAAGTTTATTCAGATTCTCTATTTATAAATCATGAAATTGACGGCGGAAATACCAGCCATTTATCTCATAACAGTACTGTGGCTCATTTTGGTTTGGGAAATAGAACAAAAGTTGATTCAATTCAAGTCATCTGGCCAGGGGGTGAAATGACTAAAATTTTTGAGGTTCAAAACAACCAAAGAATTTTTGTTGAAGAAACACAAAAGTTTCAAAAAAAAAGCTCAACAATGCTCTGGTTGTTAATTATTATTTTGCCTATATGTTTATTTATTTTTATTCGAAGCAAAAAAAAACAGTCCTAGATTAATCGTATATTTAGAAAGTTTTGAGGTTAATGATACAAGAAGATGAAGAGAAAAATAATAATTTTAATTTCCATATTATTTTGGAGTTGTGATACAGTTAATGATACATCAGCGCTATTTTATAAATTAAACACAGAGATATTGCCTGCTGATGCTGGATCAATAAATCTAGAAGAAGGAGAATACAAATTTAATACTGTTCGAACTATCCATGCAAAACCAAATGAGGGATGGCTATTTGATCATTGGGAAGGCATCATAAGTGGCCTTAGTAATCCAACAGATATTATTTTTTATGGTGATCATGACATAAGAGCTGTATTTGTAAAAGACACATTTAGAGTAAGAACTCTTGCAGGAGGAAAAGGAAAAGGCTTTAATCTTGATCAATTTAATTATCCAACAGGTATTGCATATGACCAAGATGAAAATCTTTATGTAAGCGATATGCATAATCATAGAATTCAAAAATGGATCAAAGGGGCAACATTCGGAATTACAATAGCAGGAGGAAATGATTATGGATCAGATGCAAATCAATTGAACGAACCTGGAAAAATTGCTATTGATGCATTAGGAACTATTTATGTTGCCGACTCTGAAAATAACAGAATTCAAAAATGGTATAAAGGTGCCAAAGAAGGTGAAACTGTTGCTGGTGGTAATGGCCGAGGTGATGCATTAAATCAATTTGATAAACCTTATGGAATAGCTCTTGATAATGACGGAATTCTCTATGTTTCAGATATAGAAAACCATAGGGTAGTTCGCTGGGATCCAAATGCAAAAGAAGGAGTAGTTGTAGCTGGAGGTAATGGAAATGGCACTCAATTAAATCAATTATCCTATCCTATGGGTATAATTCTTGACGAAAAAAAGAACCTATATGTAGCCGATACTTATAACCATAGGGTTCAACTCTGGAATCCTGGAGCAAAAGAAGGAATTACTATTTTATCTGCTGATGATATCAACTTTAAAAGCTTCAATTTCTTTACTGGTATAACTATTGATAAAAAAAACAGGCTCTACCTTTCTGATTATGAAAAAAGACAAATTGTAGAATTTGATATGGCATCAGAGTCAATCAAAATTGTGGCAGGAGGAAATAAAGTTGGTCCTGGACCTAATCAATTTTCTGATCCTTTCCAGATTGTTTCTAAAACAGATGATTTTATTTTAGTTGCCGATGCAAAAAATAATAGAATTCAAAAATGGAGACTAAATTAGGTAGCGATAACTTACAATTGCCGATCCTTAAATTATTTGTTAATTTAATATTTGTGGCTTTTAAAAGATTAAGATATAACTCCTGAGCCTAACAATTCATTTTTGCAATACCAGGCCACAAACTGTCCTGATGTAATGGAGGATTGTGGTTTTTCAAAAACAACATATGTCCCTTTATCAGTATTATAAAGAAGTGCTTTTTGCAAGGGTTGGCGATAACGAATACGGGCTAAAACCTGCAAAGTTTTACCGATAGGAATACGTAAATCATATCTCAACCAATGAATTTCTTTATTATTAATTTTAAGAGCCTGTCGGTATAAGCCAGGGTGCTGTTTTCCTTGCCCCACGTATACAATATTACTATCAATATCGGTATCTATAACAAACAATGGCTCAACCATCCCTCCTACTCCCAATCCTTTTCTTTGACCTACAGTAAATAAATGGGCTCCATCGTGCTCTCCAACTAAAACACCGTCTTCTGGTGAATATTTTAGTTTATTTGACAATTGATGAAGAGTCTTTGATTTTTTTTCAAGTGTATTATAAATCTTAAAATTTGAAGCGATCTCAATAATTTCTCCTTTTTTAGGTTTAAGCTG
>PYIJ01056965.1_pt1 | contig 18791 bp, 18 predicted proteins | sample 3578051 | NCBI WGS metagenome assembly PYIJ01 (sample SAMN08408021, study PRJNA431606) | Marine metagenome isolate SA_KN192-05_S13_5m, whole genome shotgun... | biome: marine; feature: oceanic pelagic zone; material: water; isolation source: surface water sample, 0.2-0.8 um fraction ... | reverse complement strand
TGGCAGCGGGCAAGTCGCGATCATCGATCCGGGCCCAAACGATGAGACTCATATCGATGCCGTTCTCGATGCCTTAGACGGCGAGGAGGTTAGCCATATTTTGGTTACCCATACGCATATGGATCATTCGCCGGGCTGTCGCTTACTGCAGGCAAAGACCGGCGCGCCGACCTACGCCTACGGACCGCATGGCGCCGGTAAAATCAAGCAGGGTGTGCAGGTCGAAGAGGGCGGCGACATGGATTTTGACCCCGACCATCTTGTGAAACATGGCGACGTTATTCGCGGTAGGGACTGGACTGTTGAGTGTGTTTATACGCCTGGCCATACATCGAATCACATGTGTTTTGCGCTGCAGGAACAAAAGGCCTTATTCTCAGGTGATCATGTGATGGCCTGGTCCACTAGCATTATTTCGCCGCCCGACGGCGATATGGCGGCTTATATGGACAGCCTGAAGCTGCTGTTAGAGCGCGACGATGAGATTTACTGGCCAACCCACGGGCCTTCCATCATTGATCCGAAGACGCATGTTCAGGCCTTTATCGATCACCGTCTTGAGCGCGAGCGGCAGATCCTTGAGTGCATCAATCAGGGTACTTATCACATCCGTGACATGGTGCCGCTGATGTACACCGACACGCCAGAGTTTATGTATCCCGCCGCTGCGCGTAGCGTTTTGGCAGCGATGGAAAACCTTGTGCGAAATCAGCAGGTGCGCGTGGAGGACGAGGGTGGCGTTCCCAACATGGGCTTGGATAGCACTTACTACTTAGCCTAACAATTAGTGCTCGGTGGTAAGATCGGGCTCTTGGCGATCAATGCCACCGTCGCCGTTGTTCGCCAAAGGCAGGCGAATGACGAAGGCGACGCCACTGGCATCCGCCAAGTTCACTGCAGACACTGTGCCGCCATGATGCTCAGCGATGATGCGCACCACGTGCAAACCAAGTCCAAAGTGCAGTCGATTGTCCGGTCCACGATGACTAACCATCGAATCAAAAATAGTGTTCAACCGCTCTTCTGACAATGCCGCACCACGATTGGCCACGACGATTTGCAACAAGTCCCCATAACACTCGAGCTGCACGCGGATAGGAGTGCCAGCACGGTGAAAATCCACAGCGTTGTCGATGAGTTTGTCGAGCATTTGCTCGATGCGAAAGTCTGACACCAAGCCATGCGCTGGAGCGGGACTGCCCTTGTACTGAAACGTCACGCCGACGTGCGTGGAACCACAATTGGCAACATAGCTCGCTAACAGTTCATTCAGATTAATGTTCTCAAGCTCCTCCGCCTCTAAGGCTTCTTCCAAATTGGCTGCGTCAGCAAGATTTTGCACAATGGAACCGATCCGGTTAACCCCGCGCTTGGCACTTTCTAGATACTTGCTGTCATCGATATCGGGATGCTCCTCAGCGAGATTTTGTAGCGAAGTGCTCAAAGTGTTCAGCGGATTATTGATCTCGTGTCGCAAGGTTCGCGGCATGTTCTCCAGAAAGCCGTTGTGCTGCTTAAGTTTCTCCAGCATGTTGGACACGCTACGGGCTAGGTCGCCAATTTCGTCACCTGCATTCATTTCATTGAGCAGTTTCCCTCGACGCAGTCTCCCTCGCACGTCAATGGCCGCAGAAGCCTCACGTCGCAGATTGCGAATACGCCACGCTAGACGTCCCGCGAACGCAATTAATGCCAAAAATATGGCAAACAAACTCAGCAGCGATAAAAGCAGCACCTGTTCGAGCGCCGTTTGCTGAAAACGCAAAATGTCATCAATGTTCTGTTCAACGATCACTGTACCGATTACTTGATCTGAAGAGACAATCGGATGCGCCGCTAGAATGATTTCCTCGCCGCTCACCAGCGGGTTGCGCAGAGCAATGGGGTCACCCTCTAGGCTGAGCCGAATGGCACGATCTGAGGGACTCTCATCGCCATCTTGCAAAGGGTCATTGCGCGCCGCGTCCGGTTCAGCAACTGCACCGGGGAAACTGACAAAAAATTCTCGAATGAAGTCGCCTACCCGAGTGACCTGACGCGTCAGCGAGCCGAATTGGCGCGTCTCCTGATCCTCCGTTTTGCTCAAACGCGTCGCGCCAACCTCCGCTCGCACCCGGCGCTGATTATCAATGACCACAATTTTCGCGCCGGAATAACCCAAGCCCTGGACGATGTTGCGCACTTCCGGCGTGCGCAATACCACAAGATTAAAACTTTGATTGGCCTGAGGTGGACGAGTTTGGGTGACGCGCAAAATCTCGCGCTGAAGCTCATCATCCACATCGACATAGGTCAAACCAAAGTACTGTCGGGAGCCGAGTAAGCTCAGCGGGATACGAAATTCCAGCACAACATCGTTAACGCCCTCGACTCGGCGTAGAACGCCCTGAACGCGATTATCGGCATTGCCGGTAGATGCATAGCGCCACTGGTCGTCCATGATGAATCCTGTAACGACATCAGAGGTATCGAATACCAGTGACATGCGGCCATCGCGGCCATCCGCACCAATGAAATTTAGCCGTATGTGATCAGCATTATCGAGGCGTAAGTATTCTGAGTCGCGGTACACCAAGCGGTCATCTTGAACACGCATGTGCGCATAGAGGAAATCTGACCGCTCGCCGAGCATGAGCGTGAAGTCTGCGTCCTGATCGCCGGCATTTGAACCAAATTGCAGGTAATTCCGGTCGCCCGTTTGGCCCCAATCATCCGCGCTGCCGTCTAATCGAATTGTGTTTTCCAGTGTCTGCGCATAAAGAGGTTCGAAATCCTCGAGCGCGACGGGGAGATCGTTGAATAAATCCTCCCGCCCATTGAAGAGGGTAGATATGCCTTCGGCGGTTAATAGCTGCGCCTGAGACTGCCCCTGGATCAGCAGGCGCTCCATTTCAACCAACTGCAGATAGCTAAACCATGGCACGACGAGCAGGGCAAGGCCCATCAGGGCCAGTTTGGTGCCTAATCTGGGGCCGCGAAAATTCAGCTTAAACGCCACTGAGTGCCCAAGCTATTGCTTGGTCCAGCGATAGCCAAAACCATATTCACTTTTAATACAGGCAAAATCTTTATCCGCGGCTTCAAACTTTTTGCGGATATTTCGCATGTGAGTGTTGATCGTGTTGTTGGTCACAAGACTTTGCATGGTGGCGTTCATTAACGTTTCATAGCTCACTGCGTGGCCTGGCACGCGCACCAGTTTGGCGAGCATACGAAACTCTGTGCCAGACAAATCAATGCGTTCAGCTTTCCAGCTTACGAGCAGCGCATCTTGATCTAAGGCGAGGTCGCCAATGGTTTTTTGCGTGGCTGAATCTGCTTTCGATAGCGCATTTCGGGCTTCATTGATGCGCAGCAAAGAGGAAATCCGCTCCGCTAGATAATCTAAGGAAATGGGCTTCGGCAAATAATCCCAAGCACCCAGCCGCAGGCCAGAAATCTTATCGATCTCATTGATGCGTTCAGTCAAAAAAATGACCGGCAAACTAGGTGAACGTGCAAGCAGTTCGCGACACAGTTGGAAACCTGCGTCTACTTCGTCGCCTAAAATAATATCGAGAATCGCCAAGTCTGGCAGCGCGTCATCAAATGCCGCCAACGCATCTTCCCGATTGCCATAGGCACTTACCTGATACCCCTTATTGGTAATGGCATCGGCGTAGTTCGAACGCTGATCGGGATCGTCTTCTACGATGACAATATGTTTCGCCACGAATAAATCCTTTAAAAAATCAGCGTCTAGTCTATCCCGTTTATTGCGTCGTTTTGCAACGACCGCAATGCCCTCACGAATGTCTTCATTAATCTCAATTAATTTTCACCGGGTTTTAACGCGGTTCTAGGTCAGAGTTTGGTTTAGTAGGTATTCAGAACACTTTGTCAAAGATTAACGCGTGGAGCATGATAACTTGGCAGTAGAAAGAAATACTCAATCGCCCGAATCCTGCACCGAGGATCTATCAACCCGGCGGAACTTGGCAGTGGACGCCGCCAACGTCGTCTTCCTGCCGTTCTCAGAATCGCTGCTGAATGCGTCGACAGTGCACAGTCATCAGTATCTGCCGTGCTGGCAAAGACAAGCCCTCAGTCACCACAAGACGACGAACAATTATCCATCCTTTGACAGCGCTTTAGTATCGTCGGCGCCAGCAATTGTCCCTCTTGATCGTGCAGTCATGTCTTTGGGCGTGAAACGTAACGGACGATGGGAGTGCATCTCCTAGGCCTCGACGACGATGCTTGCGCACAACGCAGGGTAGCGGCAATCTGTGCCCGTCCAACCGCGGCCCATCATGCGTGCAATTTCTTTTTGAAAACTGGCTAGAGTTCACCGGCGTCATCGCGGGTCTGCTGTGTGTCTGGTTACTGATCAAAGAGCATGTCCTAACCTTTCCCATCGGTATGCTTTACGCGCTCGTCACCGTCGTCGTGGTGGCCAGAGCAATGCTCTATGCAGATGTCGTGTTGAACCTCTATTACGTGCTCATGAATGCTTATGGCTGGTATTACTGGGTCTACGGCGGTCGGCACTTGCGCGAAGCCGAAGGCGAACTACGCCCACAGCGACTGCAAAGGAGCACGCTGCTTTACCTACTCGGGATCACAATGGTTGGCAGTGTCGTCATGGGGTTCTACTTCAGTAGATACACCCAAGCGGACATGGCCTATATCGACAGCCTAACGACGGTTGCTAGTTTTGTTGCGATGTGGATGAGCGCGCGAAAGTTTTTGAGTAGCTGGGTGGCGTGGTTCCTCATTGATGTGCTGCAAATCGGTCTCTATGTGGTGAAGGGTATGTCCACTGACTCAGGCCTGTTTTTGTATGCCGGGCTTTACGGGGTTTATTTGCTGATGGCCGTATTCGGCTGGCTGCAGTGGCGGCAAAGGCTTGCGCCATGATTTGGGTTCTTTCAGGTCCCGAATGCAGCGGCAAGACGTCTCTCGCCAAGGGGCTTCACAAACACCTCGGGTGGCCACTAGTGCCTGAGTTGGCGCGTTGCTACTTGAATGAGCGCTATGCAGAGTTTGGCAACCACCATTACCGTCCCTCCGATTTACTGACTTTGGCAGCCTTGCAGGAGCGTATCGAAGCGCAGCTAGGCAGCGACAACGATGCTATTTTAGATACGGATCTGTTGACGCTCATCGTCTGGTGGCAAGACAAGTACGGACCCGTACCACGACCATTTGCGGCCAAGTGGCAGCACCTCGCGCCACGTCGCTATCTGCTGTGCAGGCCAGATATGCCCTGGCAGAGCGACCCGCAGCGGGAGAACCCCGCTGATCGTGAGCGGCTGTTTGCTCGTTACGAAACCGAATTAAGCCGACGACAATGTCTCTTTACCATCTGCCAGGGCAGTGAGGAGGCACGCTTGCAGCAAGCTTTAGCAGCGATACAAAACCTCAGCTAGAACTCTGGCAACCCGAGCAACTGTTGCTTAGCTTCACGCTCTTGCTCAACAATTTCTCCTCGTCGATTGCCTTGCCGCAATTGATAGCTCGCCCAGCACCATTCTCGCAGCCAAAAATGTGCGAACGCGCGGGTTAGGCGTTCCGCGGAACAGCTTGATAAGAAGGCTTTTGCTAATTCAGGCAAAGAGTCTGTGTCCAACTGCAGGCCCTGATGCAAAGCCACCAAGTCGAAGAGGGGATCGTTGCAGCCAACAAACTCCCAATCAAGAGTCTTCCAACCCTCCGCGGTCACTAGAATGTTCCAAGGGTTGAGGTCGTTATGACAGGTCACCGCCACCCCTGATGAGGATGCCAGTGACTGCGCGCTTGCCATAAACTTGCCGCGATCGAAATCTGCCGGCCAATCTGTTCCGATAAACTCTGGCACCAACGAGGGTACGTGATAATGCTTGGCGACCTTGGGCAATTGCACGTGCATTTCTTGCAGGTAGTTCACGAGATCTGCTTCGCAGCAACTGCGGGGAAACACATCTACAAGCAAGTCTCCCGACACCCATGGCGTGATCATTTGACCACTGTGTACATCGAAGGCGAGCGGGGTAGGCCCAATGGTCATAGGCATATGCCGGTACCAGGCTGCTTCTGCTTGGCGATCTACATAGGGCTGGACGCGCTTGGGCAGTCGAATCACGTACCGAGAGTAAAGTTCACCGCGAGCGTCAGGCATTGAGTTTTTGCGCCTGAAGGCCACATTGAAATTGCTATAACCACCGCTGAGGTATGCAAACTCATCTAACGCATCGTTGCGCCAAGTCGGTATAAGCTTGTGAACCAAGGCGGTCAACTCGTCTGCCGACACAGCAAAGGCTGCTAATCCATCTTTCATCGTTGGTTAGGTTAGCGTCGCAGCTGAGCTACTGCGGCTGACATAACATCACCAATCGATTCATGGATGACCAAATCGGCTAGGTGATCTTGATCGGTCGCATCACGATTCACAATCGCCAGAGATGCTCCCCGTTGCTTCGCGTATTGGGGAAAACCCGCCGCTGGATAGACCGTGAGCGATGAGCCTAAGACAATCAGCAAATCGCAAGCCTCGACCAATTGCTGGGCTTTTGCCATTTCACTTTCCGGCATGCTTTGCCCGAAGGAAATTGTCGCGGTTTTGACTAGACCGCCGCATGCTCTGCAAGGAGCAACCTCGCCGTCGCTGCGAAATTGCTCGCGCAACTCGTTCAACTCGTATCGCGCGCCGCAAGACAAACAGCGTGCGTAGGTAGCGTTGCCATGAAGTTCCACGACCCGATCACCTGCGAGACCCGATCGCTGATGCAGGTCGTCGACATTTTGCGTGATGACCCCGCCATGCCGGCCGGCTTCGAACCATTCTTGAATGGCTTGGTGCCCTGCATTGGGTTCCGCGCTTGCCATCACATCACTATCGAATTTTCGCCGCCAAGACTCTCTTCTAGCTTCCTCAGAACTCACGAAATCTTGAAATTGGATGGGCTTAATTTTGTTCCACAAGCCAGTGCCCGGGCTGCGAAAGTCGGGAATTCCAGACTCGGTACTGATACCTGCTCCGGTGAAAAAAATGGTGTTTTGGCTTTGGCTAAGCAAGGCAGCCAGTTGCGTCACCGATGATTGCAATTCCGTCATTGTTCCTACGTCTCCTAATCCGTGCCTGCTTGCGGCTGCGACGATGCTAACATTGTCGTACACAAAGCTTCAGGCCGCGCGAGGTTATCAACCTGGGCGTACTTACGGATTGGCCACACAAACTTGGATGAGACGTGCGTAAATCACCTTTGACAATGACCATTTATATCGCGGCACTTTGCCTGCTGTCAGCGCCACAATGGGTATTTGCAAAAGCGCTCGTGGCACCAGTGCAAGGGACACCAAACGAAATCGTCGCCAGCGCCGCAACGGTGCGATGGATGGGACGAATCGAATCCAGACACCTAGACGAGTCCAGTGGTCTAGCTGCAAGCCAACATTATGAGGATATTCTCTGGTCGATGAACGACAGCGGCAGTGAGGCGGAGCTGTTTGCACTGACGATTCGTGGTGAACATGTCGGACGCTGGTCAATTGATCTTCCAAAGCCAACCGACTGGGAGGCGATGGCCAGCTTTCAGTGGCATGGCAAAAACTACCTGCTGATTGCAGACATCGGCGACAACTTCGCCATGCGAGGGTCGGTGTCCTACACCATTTTGGAAGAGCCCGACATCGCGACGCTTGCCGACAATGCAGTTCTGCGCCCACTCATCTCACAGGACTTTGTCTATCCCAACGGTGCACAAGATAGCGAGGCAATCGCAGTGGACCCGCAACGTGAGGAAATTCTCGTCCTCAGCAAGCGAACCAAGCCGCCGCAGCTTTATCGACTGCCTCTGTCCTCTTTTCAGACGAAAGAACCTGAACAGCAGGCTATTCCAAACGCGCCGATCACGGCCGGTCACGTGGCCTCGCTGCAGGGTTTCGCTGCGCCGGGACTTGCCGAAGCCGATCTCTACGGCGGCATATGGAAGTATCTCGGCATGCCCACTGGCATGAGCATTGCCGATGACCGCCTGCTCGTAACGACGCTGGAACACGCCTATCTCTTTGATCGCAACAATCTTGCGAAACCGCCGTTGCGTCTGCCGCTGCCATTCGCCGGTCAGCGCGAGGCGGTTACCTTCGCGAAAGGCCGCAGTGACCAAGCCTACGTGTCGCATGAGCGCCGGCAAGGTCTTCGATCTGCGGACATTTATCGCATAACGATGGCGCCGATCACTGCAAATCAGCCGCTATCGAATGAAATGCCGTAGGGGGCCTTTGCAGCCTTGCAGCAATTTCTCGCGCAACGGTAATCGGCTTTTTGTCACTGGTATCCACCGTTAGGTCATAAGGCCTATCGTGGGCGTGCACCTGCTCAAAATGTGACACGGCGGTGCCAGGAAAACGCCCTGCTCGCAATGCCTCGCGCGCTCTTACGACATCGAGAGAGCAGGTGACACCGATAAACCAAGTGCTCTCAGCGCTAAGCACTTCAACGTAGTCGTCTAGATACGCAGGCTTAAACAGCAGGTCATCGACAATCACATTGCAGCCGAGGTCAGATAGCGTGGCGATACTGCGTCGCATTCCAGCCAGAACACGCTCGCCATACTCGCCGAATTGAATATGCGTCACTGGCTCACCATTTAGGTCACCGGGGACGACATTGAGCCCGGTGGCTCCAGGGTCTCCCTCGGGAGAATTCAAGCCGCGCACGCGGCCCGGCATACCGTCGCGAAACTGGTCTAGGGCGACATGTTGATAAGGCGCTTTTAGGACATCTTGTAGGGCATGCGCGAGGGTGGTTTTGCCTGCGCTAGAGCAGCCGTTGAGCAAAATTACATTGGCCATGGTATGTATCCAGAATTCGCGGCAGGGTGATCGTTTACCGCATCGTAAAAGCGGTGCAGGATACTGGCGTTCGCACGTTAGGCAAAGTAGATCCATTGCTAGCAGACGCATTGATAACAGCTTTATGGATAGTCGCACCCAATCAACCGGGGCAGCGCTATGCACTGGTTCTGTGAGTCGCCATCGCTGCGGCGGCTTGACCCCATGTGGCCAGTGTTACCCGGCACTGCCTTGGCTTTGGTACCCAAACTGGAGACAGGAGCAGAACTGGTTGGCGCAGAGAGTGCATTGGCGCAGCAGATGGGAAGCGCGCGCAGGATAGACTTTGCCTCTGGGCGTCATTGCGCTCATCTGGCTCAACAGCAGTTGGGGCTGCCTCCACAGCCCATCTTAAGCAACGAACGAGCACCCGTCTGGCCCGATGGCCAATGTGGCAGCATCAGTCACTCAAAAGACTGGGCACTGGCTGCCGTATCCACGACGCTACGCAGCATCGGCGTTGATGTTGAAGCCCGAGGGCGTGTGACGGAAAAACTCTATCGAACACTTTTTCGGCCACAGGAAGTGGAGTCCTTTGCAAACTTACCCGCGCCTGCGCCGAGTGTGGCATTTGCCGCGAAAGAGGCTGGCTATAAGGCAGTCTTTCCTATTGGCGGGGCCTATATCGGCTTTCAGGAAGCCAGCATTGACTTAAATTGGCAGGCTCAGCGCTTTCACATCCGCTACCATGGTGACCACCAGCCAAATGCAGCGCTAGAATCGGGAGTAGGGTTCTGGCGCCTGACCGACTCTCACGTGATCGTTTTTTTTGCCATTCAGGATTGAGGTCCGCATGCATGCACTCTTGGGGATTATAGTTCTAATCGCACTCGCTTGGGCGTGTAGCGAAAACAGGTCTGCAATTTCTTGGCGTGTTGTGGTCATGGGTATCGCGGTGCAATTTGTCCTGGCTGGCCTGTTTTTACACTCCACTTGGTTGAGCACAGTGCTGGTCGGTATCAATCAGTTCGTGAACGCCGTAGGTGACGCGAGTTCAGCCGGTACCGTCTTCCTGTTTGGTTACCTTGGTGGCGGCGAATTTCCCGTTGACTCGGTGTCGGAGTCGCCCTATTTGTTCGCTTTTCGCGTGTTGCCCCAAGTTATTGTCTTCTCGGTCGTGGTCGCAATGCTTTGGCATTGGCGGCTGCTGCCGGCTATTGTGCAGGGTCTCAGTTGGGCACTGCGTCAAACATTTCGCGTCAGTGGAGCGGTAGCCACCGCCGGTGCTGCCAGTTTGTTTTTAGGCATGATCGAAACGCCCATGGTTATACGCGCCTACTTGGCGCAAATGACGCGCTCCGAATTTTTTACCGTAATGGCCTTGGGTATGTCCACGGTGGCTGGCACGGTCATGATCTTGTTTGCTTCCTTGCTTGGGGAGCTATTCGACGGCGTTGTCGGCCACATTGTCGGAGCGTCAATGATCAATGCGGTTGGCGCGTTGTATTTATCTCGACTGTTCATCCCTGAGACTCAAACCATCGAAACCAAGACATCATGCCTAGACCTACAATATCAATCTTCGATGGATGCGCTGACTAAGGGCACTCAGGACGGATTGGCCATGGCGGTAAACATCGGCGCCATGCTGCTGGTTCTGATTAGCTTTGTCGCACTGGGCAACATGATCTTGGCAGGAGTCACCGGCAACGACGCTTGGACCTTTGAAGCGATCCTCGGCATGGCGTTTGCGCCCCTTGCTTGGCTCATTGGCATACCCTGGTCCGAGGCAGGTCCCGCGGGTGCGCTATTGGGCACCAAGGTGGTGCTTAACGAGGTTATCGCCTATGTTCAGTTCTCTGCCAATGCTGATCTCTTCTCAGAGCATTCGCGCATGATCATGCTTTATGCACTATGCGGCTTTGCAAATTTGGGCAGTTTGGGGATTTTGCTGGGCGGATTGTCGGTCTTGGTACCTGAGCGGAAAAGCGAGTATCTCGTGATTGCGCCAAAATCCGTCGTTTGCGGCACCTTGGTCAATCTGATCACTGGCGCCATCGTTGGCCTAGTCTATCTGATCTAGGTTAACGCCTCGCGCCCGCGAGGGTAGCTGTTTTAGTCGATACTAAAGCCCTGAATCCCGCGGCAGAGAACCTCCATATCGCCAGGGCTCACGTCGCGGTGCAGCACCCAACGAGGCCGCCCCACGCGGATACCAATTTCAGCCAAGTGCTCGGCTAGGGCAGCATAGGTATCAGGCGGTAGATTCAAGTGCACCATATTCGTGGCGTAACGCACGGCACCGTCGCCAAAGTTATCCGCTAGACACGCCGCCAATTGCTCAGCGTGATGATGGTCTTGGCCTAAATCTTCCAGATGATGCTGCAGCGCATGCAGGCCTGCAGCAGCAATAACGCCTGCTTGACGCATACCGCCACCCAAAACCTTGCGCCAGCGAGTTGCATCATCAATCAAAGGCTTTGCTCCTACCAACACAGATCCCACCGGGGCGCCCAAACCTTTTGACAGACAAACCGAGACTGAATCGAATGGTGCTGCAAGGGCCGCGGCCGTGCGGTTTTGCGCGATGGCCGCATTGAATAACCTCGCACCATCTAGGTGCATAGACAGACCTCGACGCTCGCTGAGTGAGGCTACCGCCTCAGCGTAACCCAATGGCAGAGGAACGCCGGCATGGGTATTTTCCAGGCAGATCAGGCGACTTCGCGCGAAATGAAAGTCATCAGGTTTAATCGCCGCATCAATATCCTCAAGGCTCAACGTTCCATCCATTTCCATTGGCACAGTTTGCGGGGCAATACTGCCCAGCACCGCGGCGCCCGCACCCTCGTATCTGAAAGTGTGCGCCGAATCGCCAACAATATATTCATCGCCTCGCTCGCAGTGAGCAAAGAGCGCCAGTAAATTGGATTGAGTGCCGCTGGGCGCAAATAATGCGGCTTCTTTGTCCAACAAAGCCGCGACATGGTTCTGAAGTTCGATAACCGTCGGGTCTTCTGCGTAAACGTCGTCGCCAACTTCTGCCTGAAACATGGCCTCACGCATGGCTTGTGTCGGTTGAGTCAGCGTATCGCTGCGCAGGTCAATACTGAAAATCTCATCTGGCATGCTGCGGGTTTTTACCATCAACGAAAATTTTAGGACAGCACAGTACAAAAAAAGGCCCTACAACGGGCCTTAATCTGGGCAGTAATTCTCGTCAAGTTCAGTTCTGAGCGAGGGAGACGTTGTAGACACCAGCCTGACGTGCGGAGTCCATGATATGGATCATAACGTCAGTGGTTGATTCCGGATGAGGTTGAATGATCACCGGCGCTTCGGGGTTCTCCGCATGCAGGCGTTCGATATTCGCGCGTACCGATCGACGATCAACATCGCGGGCAGCGATGATGATGCGGTCGCGATTAGTGATGCGCACGACAATACTTTTCTTGTCAGGATCAACGGTCTTAGGCTTGTCTTCATCAGGCTGGTTCACGTCTAGGCCGACCTCTTTGACGAAGGTTGCTGTCACAATAAAGAAAATCAGCATGATGAATACGACGTCTAGCATTGGTGTCAAATTGATCGTTTCCGAATCGTCTTCGCCTCTTCCTCGGCCAAATGGTCGTCTCATCCCTCACCCTCAATACATTGCAACGAGCGCGAATGTTATGTCATGAACCTCCGCGATTCCATAGCGTACGGGCATAGATTGCTCCGGGCCGTAAACAAGTAATCTTCATCGGTTGAGAAAGTTGAGCGGCAAGCCGCCAACCGGCCAAGGACAACTCACCAACTGACCGGTAGATGACAGCGTAATAAAGGCTGTCTTCAAGTCAGAACCACCGAAACAGATATTCGTGGTCACGCGATCGGGCATTGAAACGAAGGACGGCTTATCGTTTTTTGCAGAAAGCGTGGTGATGCCACCATCTACGAGTGTGGCCACGCAAACATCGCCGTTGGCATCAACAGCAAGGGAGTCGAACATGAAGAAACCTTGGCGCCCATTGAGTAGACGTCGCGGCTTATCAGCATCGATAACGCCGGGGCCGGCGAGAGGGTAAGCCCAAAGCCTGCCAGTAGGCGTTTCCGCCACAAAGAGTTCCTGCTCATCGGGTGATAGACCGATGCCGTTTGGCGCTTCCAAGGGGAAAATGACCTCGTTTATCTGGCTGCCATCGGGCAACGCGTAAAACACCCCTGTTCTATCTTTATCGCGCGGCCGGTTTTTGCCGTGGTCGGTAAACCAAAAGCCGCCCTGGGCGTCGAACACGATGTCGTTAGGACCCTTTAATGACTCACCATTGCAGTGCGTGTAAAGCGTACTGAACGTACCTGACTGCAAATCTACTTTTTGAATGCTGCCACCGGAATAGCTAGCCGGCTGTTCGCCTGGATAAGTTTTACCGTTGCGCTCTATCCATGCGAAACCGCCGTTGTTGCAAACATAACAGTGACCGTCTGGGCCAATTGCAGCGCCGTTCGGACCGCCGCCAAGCTCCGCAATGGTTTCCTTACCGCCGTCGCGTACGCGTGTAAGAAGGCCAGCTTTGATTTCGACAAGCACAATGCTGCCATCGGGTTGCGCGATTGGGCCTTCGGGGAACGCCAATCCGGAGGCGATAACCGTGACTTCTGGTTGCATTTTTCTCTCCATCTAACCCAAGATTCCACCCTAACCACGAACACTTCGCAAGGACTCCTCAGTGATACGTATTCTTTCCTTGATTCTGTTTTGCTTAATCGCGAATTTTGGCTGCCAGTCCTATGTGGACGGCTCAACGCGAACCGCGGGAGAATTTACCGATGACGCGCAAATCGCCGCCATGGTAAAGCTGCGACTGTGGGATGACCCCGAGGTGAAGGGCTGGAGGATTAAGGTCTCTTCGATAAAGGCGATGGTCACATTGGAAGGCCGGGTACCGTCAGACTATGCCAGAGAAAAGGCGATTAGAATCGCCGAAGAAACCGGTAGCGTCGTCGGCGTTGAAGATCGACTTACCATCGTCGAATAGACTTAATCTAGAATCGACTAAGTCACTATAAATTGTTGTTTTATAACCAGTCCTTAGGTTTTAGATAGTCCGATAAAGCGGCCTCTCGACTGCCTGCTTCGGCTTGGAAGTTATAAACCCACTTGACCAAGGGGGGTAATGAAGCCAGTACCGACTCGATGCGGCGCCCGCTTTGCATCCCATACTTGGTGCCGCGATCGATGGCTAAATTGAACTCGGCGTAGCGCCCTCGGCGATACAGTTGAAAATCTCGCTCTGCCTCGGTGAACGGCGTTTCCATACGTCGGACAAAGATAGGCTGATAGGCTTCCAAAAACGAATTGCCCACGCGCCTAACCAATGCAAAGCTCTCATCGAAGCCACCTTGCGTCCAATCATCGAAAAATATGCCGCCAACGCCCCGAGTTTCATTGCGATGACCGAGGAAGAAATACGCGTCGCAGGTTTCTTTGAACTGTTGATAGTACTCGCCAACAGCATCTCTAGCGGTTTGGTGCCAAAGCACCACATCCTCATCCACGGGGTAGCAGGGCGTTAAATCATAGCCGCCACCGAAGTACCAAACGGGTTCGTCTGCTTCAACATAAAAGAAACGCAGATTCATATGAGTAATGGGTACATGAGGATTGCAGGGATGCACGATTAGCGAGATTGCTGTTGCCTGAAAGGCACTGCCCGCCAAATGGGGATTGCGCTCGGTAGCCGCAGGCGGTAGGGCGGCACCCTTGGAGTGTGTGAACTGCACTGCGGCTTTTTCGATGTGTTGACCATCAGCTAGTACCCGCGGCTGAGAAAGACCACCGGTTGGTGGTTTTATCTGCTCGAGGGAGAACGTCGCCTGCTGATCCAGCGCTTCCAGCGATGCGCAGATTTTATCCTGTAGATCCAAAAAGTAGGCGACGACGGTTTCGATCATGAGCGGTTTCCGTGGTGGGTGGCGCGAGTTGCCTAGCCTATAAGTTTAACTGCAATCGGCCATCTAGGGCTGCACATCTGTCGACCGCCCTAGTTTGGCATACCGGCGTGTCTAACTTGGATGTCGAAAAAAGAACGCGATCTGGGCTTTGGGAATTCCTCGTGGACGCCTTCTTGGGCATACTTGCGGGATGAATAACGTTAAATTTGGTCCCTACCTCGATTCGCTGGACGGCCTGGTTCGCAAGGCCTGTGCGCACCTTGAAGGCAACTTAGACGAGGAACAAATCGAACTCTACGATCTGGCTTTCGTTCAAGCCGAGCTCTTAGCCGCTCGCACGCTTATCAGTCAAACCGAGCAAACTGCGCAGCTACTGCCCGTATGCCAGTTCTTTTGCGCCAACGCTATCGTCACCATCACGCAAAAGTTTGCTGTCCGCCCGCAGACATTTGGGCTAACCGCGGCAGAGCTGCCATCGCTCGGTGCACTACAGGACTTTCTTGCGCCCCAAGCAATTGCCTCGCTCGGCCAGCAGTACCTGGAGCAAGGCTTGGTCGATGATAGCCTCGATGACGAAAAACGCATCATTCGCGATACGTTTAAGGAATTCGCCGACGATGTGGTGAAGCCTCTTGCAGAAGAAGTGCACCGCAAAGACCTTTTGGTTCCTGCTGAGATCCTCGAACCATTGAAGGAAATGGGCGTGTTCGGATTGAGCGTTCCAGAACGCTTTGGTGGTCTTAAACCCGACACGACAGAAGACAGCATGGGCATGGTCATCGTGACCGAAGAACTCTCGCGAGGCTCTCTTGGCGCAGCGGGCAGCCTAATCACGCGGCCTGAGATCATGGCTCGCGCTCTCTTAGAGGGTGGCACAAAAGCACAACAAGCACGCTGGCTGCCGCAAATCGCTTCCGGCAAAACGCTATGCGCGGTCTCAGTAACCGAACCTAATACCGGTTCCGACGTAGCCTCAGTGGCCCTAAAGGCCACGCGTACGGACGGCGGTTGGCATTTGGACGGCGGCAAAACCTGGTGTACGTACGCAGGTGCTGCCGGCGCACTATTGGTACTGGCGAGAACAAACGCCGATGCAAAGCCAGCCCACAAGGGGTTGTCGCTGTTCGTCGTCGAAAAGCCCAGCTATGACGGACATGACTTTGAGTACGAACAAAGCGAAGGCGGAAAGATGACAGGAAGGGCGATCCCAACCCTTGGATATCGTGGCATGCACTCCTTCGAAATGAGCTACGACAACTTCTTTGTGCCCGATGACTGCCTGATTGGCGAAGCAGCAGGAGAGGGCAAAGGCTTTTATTTCACGATGCGCGGATTCATGGGCGGTCGTTTACAAACTGCTGCTCGCGCTTGTGGCCTAATGCGGGCGTCCTTCGAAGAAAGTGTGAGCTACAGCCAAGATCGAATGGTGTTTGGGCGTTCTGTGGCGAGTTACCCACTTTCATTGGCCAAACTGGCCCGGATGGGTGCATTGATTACCGCCTGTAAGGCCTTCACTGCCCACGTTGCCGGCCTCATGGACCAAGGACTCGGCCAGATGGAAGCGAGCCTAGTGAAGCTCTTTTCCTGTCGAGCTGCAGAATGGGTGACACGGGAAGGTGTCCAGCTACACGGCGGCATGGGCTACGCGGAAGAAGTTGCGGTCAGCCGATATTTCGCGGATGCTCGCGTGCTTTCAATTTTCGAGGGGGCTGAGGAAACCTTGGCGATTCGCGTCGTCGGCAAATCACTTGTCGAACAGGCGCGAAACTAGACGCCAAGCCCCTCAACCACCGCTTATCTTACCTATTACCAACTTTAAAATTAGAACTGGGAGCAGTCATGGACTTGAGTTTTTCAGAACAAGATCGAGCATTTCAAGCTGAGGTCAGAAGTTTCCTTGATGAAGCATGGCCACAGGAGATGCGCGACAAGCAAAGCAGAAGCGCGTTGGGCAAGCTATCCAAAGATGACCTAGTAGGCTGGCAAAAACGGCTGGCCAGCAAGGGCTGGGCTGCAACCAACTGGCCAAAAGAGTATGGCGGCGCAGCCTTTACGCCCACGGAAAGCTACATCTTCGATGCTGAGCGAGCACGCGTGGGTGCACCGGGTGTTGTACCTTTTGGCATCACCATGGTCGCGCCCGTGATCATGAAATTTGGCACCGATGAGCAAAAGGCGAAGTTCCTGCCATCCATCCTCAATTCCGATATTTGGTTCTGCCAAGGCTATTCTGAGCCCGGCTCCGGCTCGGATCTTGCGTCGTTGAAGACCAAGGCGGAAGACAAGGGCGACCACTATCTGGTCAATGGCGTTAAAACTTGGACCACGATGGCTCAATACGCTGATTGGATGTTCTGCTTGGTACGAACCAGCAACGAAGACATTCGTCAGATGGGTATTAGCTTCATCTTGATGGATATGAACACCCCTGGAATCTCCGTTAAACCGATCATTACGCTGGATACCCCAGCGGAAGGCTATCAAGAGATCAACATGGTGTACTTTGAAGACGTCAAGGTGCCAAAAGAAAACTTGGTAGGCGAGCAGGGCAAGGGCTGGACTTGCGCCAAGTACCTACTCGAATTCGAGCGTGGCAACGCATATTCACCTGGTCTAAAGGGCGCCATGGCTCACCTGAAGCAAGCCGCGGCGGCAGAGCGAGACGGTGCTGGCCAGTCTTTCTCAGACAGCGCTGACTTCATGAAGAAATTCAACGATGTGGAAGTCCAGATTCTCGCAATGGAAGCAACGGAACTGCGGATTCTTGGCGCGCTGGCCGCTGGTCAGAATCTGGGGCCTGAGAGCTCTATACTTAAGACCCGTGGAACTGAGCTCCAACAGGCAGTAACGGAGCTAGCCCTAGAGATATCTGGCAATTACGCCGCACCTTTGGATCAGTCAACGCCTGCACCCGGCGACAACTTTCAACCCATCGGTCCGCAAGCCCACAACGGTGTGACGCAAGAATATTTCAATACTCGCAAGGTCAGCATTTACGCTGGTTCCAACGAGATCCAGCGAAACATCATGTCAAAGCTGGTGCTAGGGCTCTAGTCAGAAGCAGGTTGTCGAGCCAAATAGGGCGGGGTAACCCGCCTTTTTTGTATCTGCTTGTTGGGAGAATAAGGGCTGCTGTGCTGAAATTTTACTCAGGGGATATACCCTCCAGATAACCGCACCCCTGAGGCGCAAGGCCGGGAACCATTCACTCAGCTGTTAAAGTTCTCGCCTTCAAAGTCACTGAATAGTCGCTGGCTCATATCATCGGAGATGCGGGTCCACTTGCCCATCCAGCGCCCAAGTCGGCTAATACCCACTGATGCATTTGGGCTTTCTTTAATGAGGTTCTGGTACATAGTGCGCCGCATATTGTCGCCGCGATTGTGAACAATACTGGCAATCTTAGTCACCAGTTTGATCGCGATACGCGGGTGTTCAGCAACTATCTTGCTGTAGTTGTTCATGTCCAGATACAAATAGTCGCACTCTGATCGGGAGACCGCAGTAGCGGTGCGAGATGCTTGTAACACCAAGTTCACTTCGCCGAGCAGCGTAGGGCCAGAAAAGTTACCGATATTCATCGCGACGGAAGTGAGATTGACTCGCGCTTTGTAAAAAACGGAGAAGTCACCGTTAAGTAGGAGTAACAGGTCACTACCCGTATCGCCCTGAGACAACATAATCGTGCCGGCTTGTGCGTGACGCTGCTCCATGACTCCTAGCAACGTCTCAACCTCGTCAGATTCGAGATCTTCGATGACCTGCTGGACGATTGGGATAATCTCTGGCTTTTCCAAAATGAAATCTCTATAGAGGCGTTGTAAAGCCAGCGGAGAGCCCGACTATAGCTCGATTGAACCGCCTTCTGTTGCGATGATCGTGCGTCCAGCCAGCGCCTCGACCTCTGCCTTAATGGCGTCAAGGTCGGAGTCCACAACCCCCGGATTGAAGCCGGCAAGCGCTAGAATGCTAACATTTAATGCGCGAGCGGTTTTATGGCCTTCTTGCCAAGTTGAATGGCCCCAGCCACGAAAGCTTGGATACTCTTCATCAGTATAAGC
>PYIJ01134074.1_pt1 | contig 19025 bp, 18 predicted proteins | sample 3578051 | NCBI WGS metagenome assembly PYIJ01 (sample SAMN08408021, study PRJNA431606) | Marine metagenome isolate SA_KN192-05_S13_5m, whole genome shotgun... | biome: marine; feature: oceanic pelagic zone; material: water; isolation source: surface water sample, 0.2-0.8 um fraction ... | reverse complement strand
GGTCTTTAAAGTGTCTAAGGGGCCGCAAACCTGCACGATACTTTTGCCAAGAGGGTATGGAGGTCGAGGCGTCGAAGCGCGACGATACGCTACAGAACTTGGCGTGCAAAGTCTCTGAGTCCGCAGAGCAAGCGCGCCTTGGTCAACTTACCTTTGTAACCGGGAAACACCCATGACGCAGTTGCTCGAACTCCACCCGACTGACCCGCAAAAGCGCTTACTCGAAATGGCCGCTAAGGCACTGCACAGTGGCGAACTGGTGGTGTATCCAAACGAGACCGGCTACGCCGTCGCCTGCCACGTGGGTGACAAAGGTGCCTTAGACCAGCTGGTAGCGCTGCGGCGCTTGCCCAAGGAACACCAGTTCACCTTGATATGCCGCGATCTTAGTGAGTTAGGCAGCTATGCGCGAGTGGAAAATTCCGCCTACCGCATCTTAAAACGCAACACGCCCGGTCCGTTCACCTTTGTGCTGCCAGCAACCAAGGAGGTGCCACGTCGACTCATTCACCCGAAGAAAAAAACCATTGGCCTGCGGGTGCCCGAGCATCCTGTGGCGACGGGGTTGCTTGAGGCCATGGGCGAGCCGTTATTGTCGACCACACTGAAGCTACCTGATTTACCGGACGACGAAGCCACTCTGCGCGATCCGCACGACATCGCCGCAGCGGTTGATAAACGCGTGGCCTTTGTTTTGGGGTGCGGCCTAGGCTCCGATGACGAATCTACTATCGTCGACTTCACGGCGGACGAACCTCATATTACGCGCCAGGGCGCGGGCGAGCTGCTTTAGAGGGGGGCGAAGTCGTCAAGGTATGGGCTTTCGCAGGCGAGCTTCAGTCTATAGCGATGTTGAGTCGATGGCGCGGGGTTAGCGTGATCGAAGTCAGGCGAAATGCCTGCCATCGCCGTAGCTGACGATCTATACTGAGTGTCCCAGAGTTGAAAGGACTCCCTGGTTGAGTAGCAACGATTCAAACCAACGCATTGTGTCGGGAATGCGGCCGACTGGCCGATTGCATCTCGGCCATTTGCACGGGGTGCTGGACAATTGGGTGCATCTGCAGCACGAGTATGAGTGCTTTTTTTCGTCGTGGACTATCACGCGTTGACGACGAATTACGAACATTCCGAAACCATCGACCAGTTCTCTTATGACACAGTGGTGGATTGGCTCTCAGCCGGGGTGAACCCCGGCGCCGCGACGCTGTTCGTGCAAGGCACAGTGCCCGAGCACGCGGAACTGCACCTGATGCTTTCGATGATTACGCCGTTGACTTGGCTCGAACGTGTGCCTTCCTACAAAGACCAGCAACAAAATCTGTCCATTGGCGACGCTGAACGCCTGTTCGGATACCCAGAAGGTGGTGGACGAACTATTTTGTCAGAGCCGCAGTCCATGCTTACAGCGCAGCCAAAGATGCTCGGACTTGATGGCGAAAAAATGTTGAAGTCCTACAACAACACCATTGGGCTGCGCGAGGAGCCGGCTGTTATTGAAGAAAAATTCCGCACCATGCAAACGGACCCGGCTCGGGTGCGGCGTAACGATCCGGGCAATTCAGCCCAGTGCCCGGTATTCGCCCTGCACGAGGTTTACAGCGACGATGTAAAACAGTGGGCGATTGAGGGTTGCGAGCGTGCGGGCATTGGCTGTGTCGATTGTAAAAAACCCTTGATCGATGCGATCAACAGCGAACAGGAAGTTAGTCGTCAGCGCGCCTGCAGTTTGAAGAGGACCCAGACTTGGTTCATGCGGTTATCGCCGAGGGGTCTGAAAAAGCCCGCGCAGTGGCTCGCGAAATCATGGAAGAAGTCAAAATACTGTTGGTATTGGAGGCCGCTGATGAGCACTAGATTCTGGCGAGATACTGTTTATGGATAATGCCCAACCGAAGGTGACCAATCTCAGTGCGGCTCGGGCCGCCAATGAGGCGACCATTGCATGGGTGGCGGGCGAGGAAATCCAGCAGCTACCCAAAGACCTGTACATTCCTCCTGAAGCCCTCGAGGTCTTTTTGGAAACCTTCGAGGGACCGCTCGATTTACTGCTGTATTTGATACGTCGGCAAAATCTCGACATCTTGCAGGTGAAAGTGTCGGTGATTACTGCCCAGTACATGAGCTACATCGAGCTGATGCAGGCCTTGGAGCTTGAGCTTGCCGCTGAGTATTTGCTGATGGCGGCGATGCTTGCGGAAATTAAGTCACGCATGTTGTTGCCACGCCCCGAGGAGTTTGACGACGAAGACGACCCGCGTACGGAACTGATTCGACGTCTGCAGGAATACGAACAAATTAAGACCGCGGCAGAGGACTTAAACGCAGTGCCGCGGGTGGAACGAGATGTCTTTGTTGGCGCCGCCAGTAAGCCTAAGTTGGTGCGCGAACACGGCGAGCCAAACGTGGACATTCGCGAGGTGCTGCTTTCGTTGGCCCAAGTGCTAAGCAGAGCCGAGCTGTTTACTAAGCACGAGATCAAATTCGAGGCTCTGTCGGTACGCGACCGGATGGGCGATATCTTGTCGCGGGTCAGTCAGCGCGATGGCTTTATCGGTTTTAACGAATTGTTCAGGGCGGAAGAAGGTCGCCTTGGCGTGGTTGTGACTTTTTTGGCGATCATGGAGCTGATTCGCGAGTCTCTTGTCGATTTTGTCCAGGCCGAGCCTTTTGCGCCCATTCATGTGCGTGTTGGACAAAACGCTACACAGGGGCTAGGCGATAAAACCGATGTAGACCTGCAGTACGGTGGTGTCGGTACACAAGAACCAGGGGAGAAGGGCTCGTGAGCGAACACGGCGAGGCGAAAAACACCGAGGAATCTGTCGATGAGACGACGCTTCCACTGCCCGGTAGCGCACTGGCATCGACGCAAATTGCCCAAGTCATAGAAGCTGCGTTGCTCGCGGCGGAAGGCCCGCTAACCGTCGATACTCTTTTTCGTCTCTTTGCCGTTGGTGAGCTAGACGAAGAAGAAGGTCGGAAACAGATTCGCCTCGCGCTTGAGTCGCTGCAGGCCGAGTGCGCGCATCGCGGCGTCACGCTGCAAAAAGTGGCGTCGGGTTATCGCTATCAGACCCGTCAAGAACTGAGCGTTTGGGTCAGTCGGCTATGGGAGGAGAAACCGCCGCGCTACACCCGGGCGCTGCTTGAGACCTTGGCACTGATTGCCTACAAGCAGCCGGTGACCCGCGGCGATATTGAACAAGTGCGCGGGGTCAGCGTTAGCCAGAACATCATGCGTACTCTGCTGGAGCGCGACTGGATTCGTGTGGTCGGTCAGCGCGAGGCGCCGGGTCGGCCGTCCATGTACGGTACCACCAAGGCCTTCCTAGATTATTTTGACCTTGCCAAACTAGACGACCTACCACCGCTGGAAGAGATCAAGGCCATGATTGAGCCTACTTTGGTGGCAGAAGATGGCGCAAGCGTCGATGGGGCCGCCGATACTGACGAGGCTCAAGGAGCGGCTGAGCCCGCCGACGCCGCGGATCTAAGCATGGGACCTGAGGCTGATCAGTCGACGCATTCATGAGAAAGCCGCAGACACCTAAGAATGTTGAAGTCGATTCGCAAAAGCTGCAGAAGGTCATTGCAGCCAGTGGGCGAGGGTCACGCCGCCAAATAGAGAACTGGATTGCAGATGGTCGCGTTAGCGTTAATGGCGAGGTTGCCCACCTCGGCCAGCGCGTTAGCTCGCAAGATGAAATCGCCGTAGACGGGGGAGTTGTTGAAACGGTAACCGCCAATGCGCCACAGGTGTTGGTGCTAAACAAGGCGGGGGGGCTGGTCTGTAGCCGTCGCGATCCAGAGGGTCGAGGCACCATCTTCGATCAACTGCCTCGCCTGCATGGCAGCCGCTGGGTAACCGTAGGGCGGCTGGATATCAATACCACCGGTTTGTTACTGGTGACCAATGATGGTGCGCTAGCCCACCGCATGATGCATCCCTCGACGGGGCTTGATCGTGAGTACGCGGTGCGGGTGAACAAAAAGCTCGAAGACGACGAAATAGCCAAGCTTAAAGCGGGCGTTGAGATCGAAGGTGAGACCATGCGCTTTAGCGACGTACGCTACTACAACGGCAGTGAGTCTAATTTTTGGTATCACGTTGCCCTAACGGAAGGACGTAATCGTGAGGTGCGACGTTTGTTTGATAGCGCCGGGTGTACGGTCAGTCGACTCAAGCGCGTGCGCTATGGGCCCGTGATATTGCCCTCTTGGCTCACCGTCGGGCATTGGTCGTCCATGGACAAGGACGATCTTAAGACGCTCTATAAGATGCTCGGCTTTGCCTACCCCAAGGGCGCGGCGTCAAAGGTTAAGCGCTCCAAGGTGGCCAAAACCACCTGTTTGATCCCCTACCCGCAATTAGATAAGCGCCCTGCACCTAAACGCTAGCTTGCGGCGACCCTGCGATCAGATCCACTGCAGTTTGTCGCGCCAATCACGGCAGTCAAGCTGTTGGCCCGTAATCAATTCCGCTGCTTCACCGTTCTCCCGAAGGGGTTGCTGGAGCAGCATAAACAGCTCCATATGTGCCTCCGGGGTTGGCAGGGTGTCTGGGTCTTCTAGCGGGTAGGCCTCTTTGCGCATGTTGGTGCGGGTGCCGCCGGGGTTCACGCTGAACACCTTGATGCGACCGGCGACCTCGGTCTCGTCTGCGAGCACCTGGCTTAAGCCTTCGAGCGCAAACTTCGAAGCAGCATAGGCACCCCAATAGGCGCGACCCACGCGGCCGACGCTGGAGGAGGTATGCACGATGCAAGCACGTGCGCTGGCGTCGAGCAGATTGAACAGTGTCTGATTGAGTAAGAACGTGGCGTTCACATTGGTCTGCATGACCTTTAACCATTCGTCCAAGGCGTAGTGGGCCAGTGGCGCGCGCGGACCCAGCCGAGAGGCGTGGTGCACGATACCGTCAAGCCTGCCAAAAGCTTCGCCAATGGAGTGCGCCAAGTTGTTGGCAGTTTCCATGTCTAGCGTCTCAAGGTCGCAGGGCACGATCACCGGCTGGGTAGCGGTGTTGGTGCTGATCCAATCGTTGACGGCTTCAAGCCTCAACCGCGTACGGCCCAGCAAAACCACAGTGGCGCCAAAGGTGGCATAGGTTTTGGCGGTGGCAGCCCCGAGACCGTCGCCTGCACCGGTAACCAAAATAACCTTGTCGCGTAACGTTTGGGCGTCAAACGGGTGACGCCAGCCCTTAGCGTGTTCGGCAAGCTCGGGGTAGTGGGCTAGGTGAGCGGCTAGCGTTGGGACAGGATGGCTCATAGCATCTTCAATCGGTTTGATCGGTCGTTCATAAAAATCTGGGCAAAAGGCTGGGGTGACAGGCGGGGTTTAGCCCAGCTTCTTGGCATGCACAATGTAGTTGGTAGAGGTATTGTCGTTCAATGCCGCGTTGCGAGTGACCGGATTGTAGCTCATACCCCGAATTTCCTGCAGTTCTAATCCGGCATCGCGAATGGCCCCCGCCAACTCGGATGGTTTGATGAATTTACTGTACTCGTGGGTGCCGCGGGGCAACATGTTGAGCACGTATTCTGCGCCCAAGATCAGCAGCACATAGGCCTTGGGATTGCGGTTGATGGTGGAGAAAAACAAATCGCCACCGGGTTGCGCTAGTTCGGCGCATGCCTTAACCGTCTCACCGTAGTCGGTGACATGCTCGAGCATTTCTAGGCAAGTGACGGTGCGAAATTGACCCGCGTGGGATAATGCAAAATTCTCTGCGGTGCTGGCTTCATAGCGCACGGCAATCTCGCTCTCCAGTGCATGCAGCTTGGCGACGCCTAGCGCTTTCTCGGCCATGTCGATGCCCGTGGTATCGTAACCCAGTCTGGCGACGGATTCCGCCAAGATGCCGCCACCGCACCCCACATCTAACATCGGGCCACCAGCGAGGTCGGCCCTATCTTGGATATAGCCTAGGCGGCAAGGGTTGATGTCATGCAGCGGTTTGAAGTCACCGTCTGTATCCCACCATCGATGGGCCAGTTCGTTGAATTTATCGATTTCAGCCAAATCAACATTGTCGACAGCGGTCATTAAGGTCTCCGTATTATGGGGCGCAGTTAACGCACTGCCCAATCAAAATACAAGGGCATTTGGCCTTGGTCAGTCGGCGTCGCAGTTTCAAGCCTCGCGCAGGACAGACTCATGTTTTGCCAAACAAAGTGCGGCCCGTTAGCGTTACAGGTATGCGAAAGCGTTATCCAATCCTGTACCCGCGCCGAGCGATTTCTCGCGCGGTGCTGCGCCAGTTAAGCGGTAGGCTGATTCGCTTGCTCAGTGATCTACAGATCACCGGTTTAGAGCATGTTCCGGCGCGAGGGCCAGTCATTCTGGCTGCTAACCATTTCAACTTTGTCGATCCGCCTCTAGTGCTTTATGCCAGCCCGCGCACGGTGGAATTCATCGGCGGTGCGAATCGGCCCAACGCGCCCATGTGGGCGCAAATGATTCCGCAAACCTGGGGGTTTATTCGTGCCTACCGCGGTGGTTATAGCCGTTCGACGTTTCGTGAATCGCTCGGAGTACTGGCCCAAGGCGGCGTGCTGGGTATCTTCCCCGAGGGCGGTAGCTGGGCCAGTCTGCTACGCCCGGCAAGGCCGGGGCTTGCTTATATTGCCGAGCAAAGCGGTGCACAGGTTGTGCCGATCAGTATTACTGGCGCCGAAGACTTGATCGGCGGCCCAAAACGACCGGTGAGCATTGCGTTCCATACACCGTTGGCAGCACCTGTGATTACCAGCAAGAGAACGCGACGCCAAGCCTTGGATGCCTTTGGCGACGAGGTCATGTCGGTCATTGCGCAAGGTTTGCCCGATGCGCAGCGCGGCAAATTTTCCAGTGACGCTGACGCCAGAGAGGCAGCTCGTGCCGTTTCGGATTTTCCGTTCCATCGCGAAGAGATGCGCGGCGGGTAAGTATTAGCGAGGCCTATGACGAGAGGAGCATTGGCGGCGACTTAGCGGACATGAGGCAAGGAGTTAAAGCGGCTTACTGCGTAATCTGTCGATTACTGACCCGCGCCTTACCTGCCACCCAAACATGTGTCACGGCCTGATTGGCTCGACCGCGGGTCAGTAGGCTGGGCAGATCAACGAGCGCGCTGTCAGCATGAATTCTGGCGTCTAAGACGCGAAGGTCCAAGGCAATGACGTCAGCAAGTTTGCCAGGGGTCAGTGAACCCCTGCTCTCATCCATCCCCATGACTTGGGCACCGCCCAAGGTTGCAGGGTAAATGCCGCTGCTGCCGTGTTTTTCGATGCTGCTGAAAAGGTCTGCGTAATAGTTCAGACCATAGCCCCCAGTCCCCAGCGCCAATGGCTGCTCGGGAGTCAGCCAATCCCATCTGCGCATTTGATTTTCAAACGGATGATGGCATCGCACCAGTGCGACACGGTGGTGGCGCAGGAGCGCAATGTCGTCATCGTCCAGCGCGTTCATATGTACGGCCTGCAGGTTCGGCGCGAGTAAACCCACTTGTTCCAGCAGTTGAATGCCGTTGCAGCCATGGCGCTGTTCCACCGCCAGCACGTGAGCAGAACTTTGGTGCAGCAGCACCTGCACGCTGAGATTTAGTTCCAAAACATAGGTGGCAACCTTTGCCAATGTCGCGTGATCGATTTTTGCAAGGTCAGGCAGACCAATCGCAATACCAATGCGCGGGTGGCGAGCATAGGTATCGTGCATGGCCAGTGCTCGGTCGAGGGCCTGCTGGGCACCCTGCGTCCAAGCATTGTCGTCATCGCTCACCGGTACGCTAATTTGGGCATGAATGCCGCTCGCCTCTGCCGCCTTGGCGACCCACTGCGTATGTATCGACATATCGGCGCAGGTTGTGGTGCCTGCCAACAGCATCTCGGTAAAGGCGAGCTGGGCTGCGGCCATAAGCTCTTCATCAGCGAGCGCGGCCGCGGCATTGTCGATAGCGCCGAGTGGCCCAGAGAAAACGTCATATAAATGGCTGCTGCCGCGATCAATCATACCCAGTGCATGGCTTTGCAGATTGATCAGGCCGGGCATGAGCAGGTGATTGGGTAGTTCTAGGGTATCGCCTGCTTGATGCGCTGAGGCCACTTCGGCGTAGGGGCCTAGGGCAACAATGTGCCGGTCTTTGATGCCTAGCGCCCAATCGTGCTCGGTGCGCAGTATCGGCTTAGCGCTGTCTTTCGAGGCGTCAAATTGCAGCACACTGTGGGCTTTGATGAGCAGATCGATAGGTGTCATGGCGCGAGTATAGCGGGCCACTTTAAGGGGAAGAAAGCCTCGTTTGAGGGCGACATAAATCCCAACTTGAGTGCGCCAATGTGATAGAATTTCGTCCTATTTTTGCTGCTCGAAAACACGTCTTTTATGTCTGAAACTACGCCCCCGGATCCGCAGGATATTCAACCCGTAAACATCGAGGATGAGCTGCGTCAGTCCTATCTCGACTATGCCATGAGCGTGATTGTGGGGCGCGCATTGCCGGACGTGCGCGACGGTCTAAAGCCCGTGCATAAGCGGGTGTTATTCGCCATGAACGAGCTCAACAACACCTACAACCGACCCTATGTGAAGTCTGCCCGTGTGGTCGGCGATGTCATCGGTAAATACCATCCCCACGGCGATAGCGCGGTATACTACACCGTAGTGCGCATGGCCCAAGATTTCTCCATGCGGTACTTGCTGGTAGACGGGCAGGGCAACTTCGGTTCGATTGACGCCGACCCGCCAGCAGCCATGCGCTATACCGAAGTGCGCATGGCGAAAATGGCCTCGGAACTGCTGGCAGACCTAGATAAAGACACCGTCGACTTCGTCAACAACTACGACGACTCCCTGACCATGCCGGAAGTGCTGCCGACACGGGTGCCCAATCTGCTGGTTAACGGCAGCTCAGGTATTGCCGTTGGTATGGCCACCAATATTCCGCCGCACAACCTAACCGAGGTGATTAATGCCTGTTTGGCGGTGTTGGCAGATGAAGACATCGGCATTGATGATTTGATGGAGCACGTTCAAGGCCCAGACTTTCCGACTGGCGGCATTATTAATGGCCGGGCGGGCATCGTGCAGGCCTACCGCACGGGGCGAGGCCGCATTTATGTGCGTGGCAGAGCCGAGGTCGAAACCGATAACAAGGGTCGCGAGAAGGTCGTGATCACCGAAATTCCTTACCAGCTCAACAAGGCGAGACTGATTGAAAAGATCGCTGAGTTGGTGAAAGAAAAGCGTATCGAAGGTATTAGCGAGCTGCGTGACGAGTCCGATAAGGATGGCCTGCGTGTGGTGATAGAAGTTCGGCGCGGTGAATCCGGTGAGGTCATTCTCAACAATTTGTATACACAAACGCAGCTGCAGAGCGTTTTTGGCATTAACTGTGTGGCGCTCGTGCAGGGCCAGCCGAAGCTGCTGAACTTAAAACAAATGCTGCAGGCGTTTTTGCGCCACAGACAGGAGGTGGTCACCCGCCGCACCCTGTATTTGCTGCGTCGGGCCCGGCAACGCGGCCACATCTTAGAGGGTCAGGCGGTAGCGCTGGCCAATATCGATGCGGTCATTGAACTGATTAAAAATTCGCCCTCGGCAGCGGAGGCGAGAGTGGCGCTGATGCAGCGACGCTGGGAAGCCAGTGCGCTGTTTGCGTTGTTGGAGCGCGTGGGTAGTGATGCCTGCCGCCCTGAGGGCTTGTCAGAGGATTTTGGCTTTGTTGACGGCCTCTACCGTCTGACGGAAGAGCAGGCTCAGGCCATTTTGGAGATTCGTTTGCACCGTTTGACCGCCATGGAGCAGGGCAAACTGATGGAGGATTATCAGGGTGTGCTGGATGAGATCGCAGATTTGCTTGATATCTTGGGCTCTCATGAGCGCCTGACATCTGTCGTGCGCGAAGAGCTTGAAGAGGTACGGAGCACCTACGGCGATGAGCGGCGTACCGATATTGTGAGTAGTCAGCTCGATCTCTCGGATGCTGACCTGATTAACGAAGAAGACTTGGTGGTGACCATTTCCCACCAGGGCTATGCCAAAACCCAGCCGCTGGATACCTATCAGGCGCAGCGTCGTGGTGGCCGGGGCAAGGCGGCGACAGCGGTTAAAGACGAGGACTTCGTTGAACACCTGTTGGTCGCCCATTCCCATGACACGCTGCTGTGTTTTTCCAACGTCGGCAAGGTCTACTGGCTGCGGGTTTTCGTCATACCTCAGGGCAGTCGCGGCGCCAAGGGCCGGCCCATGGTGAATTTGTTGCCCTTGGAAGGCGACGAGCGCATCACCGCGATATTGCCGATTAAGGCATACACCTCGGATAATTTCGTGTTCATGGCCACGGCCAATGGCACGGTGAAGAAAACGCCGCTGGAGCAATTCTCACGCCCCCGTAACAGTGGCCTGATTGCCCTCGATCTGGAAGACGATAACACCCTGGTCGGTGCCGCAATTACCAACGGTAGTTGCGATATATTGCTGTGTTCAAGCTCCGGCAAGGCCACGCGCTTCAAAGAATCCGATGTGCGTGCCATGGGCCGTAGTGCCAAGGGCGTGCGCGGCATCAAACTCGGCACAGGGCATGCATTGATCTCGTTGATCATTCCCACCGCAGACGGCTACTTGCTCACCGCCAGCGAAAACGGCTACGGCAAGCGCACGGCCCTCGATGACTTCCCGCTGCGCGGACGTGGCGCACAGGGCGTGATTGCCATGCAAACCAGTGATCGAAATGGTGCGCTGGTCGGCGCGGTGCAAATCTTCGACGGCGACGAACTCATGCTCATTTCTGATATGGGCACCTTGGTGCGCACCAAGGGCGACGAGGTCTCGGTGCTGGGTCGCAATACCCAGGGCGTGCGTTTGATAAAGCTACGTGAGCAAGAGAAGCTGAACAGCGTCAGCCGAATTGAAGAGCGGGAAGACGATTCGCAGGATGGCGGCGAAGAAGACTCCGCAGCCGCAACCACAGACGAATAAGCAGACAATCTAAGCCAGCAACTGGAGCACTATGAGCCATGGCAAGAACGCATAATTTTTCCGCTGGTCCCGCAGCATTACCCACCGAGGTGTTGGCGCAGGCCGCAGCGGAGATGCTCGACTTTCGAGGCAGCGGCATGTCGGTGATGGAGATGAGTCATCGGAGCAAAACTTTTGTCGATATCGCGGCCACTGCGGAACAAGATCTGCGCGATCTGTTCGCGGTTTCTGACGACTACCATGTACTGTTTTTGCAGGGTGGTGCCACGGGTCAGTTCGCCAGTGTTCCCATGAATTTGACCAATCCCGGCGATACCATCGACTTTGTCGACACTGGAGCTTGGTCAAAAAAAGCCATTAAGGAGGCAGGCAAGTATTGTCACGTAAATGTCGCCGCTTCCAGCAGTGACAGCAATTACGATCACATACCCAGTGCGGGCAGCTGGCAGCTTAGCGATGACGCCACACTGTTGCACGTGTGCTCTAATGAAACGATTGGGGGCGTGCAGTTCAAAGAATTTCCCCAACACAAAACCCTCGTCGCGGATATGTCGTCAGACATATTGTCCCGACCTGTGAACATCGACGACTTCGGTTTGATCTATGCTGGGGCGCAGAAAAACATCGGTCCTGCAGGTTTGACCGTGATCATTGTCCGCAAAGACCTTTGTGGTAACGCCCGCAGCATTACACCAACCTTTTTGGATTATGCGGTACAGGCGGATGCAGACTCGATGTCCAATACGCCGCCTACCTATGCGTGGTACTTGGCCGGGCTAGTATTCAAGTGGGTGAAGGTCAATGGCGGTTTGGCGGGCATGGCAGCGCAGAACCAGGCCAAGGCTGACCTGTTGTATAACGCCATCGACGCCAGCAATTTTTATAGCGCGCCAGTTGCCTTAGCGGATCGCAGTGCGATGAATGTACCCTTCACACTAGCTGACGCTGCCTTAGATGCAGACTTTCTGGCCCAAGCGGAAGCACGCGGTATGTTTAATTTGAAGGGTCACCGTAGCGTTGGCGGCATGCGCGCGAGTATTTATAACGCGGTGCCCATGGAGTCCGTAGAGGCCTTAGTAACCTTCATGAGCGAATTCGAAAATGAGCGCGGATGACGATCAGCTAAAACCCCTGCGCGAACATATCGACGCGCTGGATGGCCAACTGCTACAGCTGCTCAACGAGCGCGCGCAGTGCGCGCTAGAGGTAGGCAAGGTCAAGGAGCGGCAGGGCGTCAGCGCTGATGACGAAACCACGGTTTTTTACCGGCCCGAGCGGGTGGCGCAAATCCTACGTCGTTTGACCGATCAAAATCCCGGCCCGCTGTCTGATGGTGACGTAGAAACGCTGTTCCGTGAAATCACCGCCTGCTGCTTGAGTCTGGAAACGCCCATGAGCGTTGCCTATTTTGGCCCAGAGGGAACCTACACCGAAGCAGCAACCGTCAAACAGTTCGGCCACTTTGTGCAAACCTCGCCCCGGGCCTCTATCGATGAGGTATTTCGGGAAGTAGAGTCTGACGTCTGTAAATATGGCGTTGTACCGGTCGAAAACTCCACCGAGGGCATGGTCAATCACACCCTTGATTGCTTGCTTAACACCAAGCTGCGCGTTTGCGCCGAGGTTGAACTACCGATTCATCATGCGTTGATGCGAGCCAAGGATGCGGCGCCTGAGCAAAATGTGACGCAGATTCTCTCCCACGCACAAAGTTTGGCGCAGTGCCGGGCGTGGCTAGATCAGCACTATCCCGGTGTGCCGCGAGCTGCCGTTGCCAGCAACGCTGAAGCGGCGAAACAGGCGGCTGCCGACTCAAACGTGTTGGCTGTTGCGGGCGAGATGGCAGCGGATCGATACGATCTGCGGCTACTTGCCACTCGTATTGAAGATAATCCCAACAACAAAACTCGATTTTTGGTGCTAGGCAAGCAATACGTCGCTGCCAGTGGTGAGGACAAAACCTCGATCTTGGTTTCGGTGAAGAACGAACCCGGTGCGCTATTGCGGGTGTTGATGCCCTTTGAAACCAATCAAATTGGTCTCACCCGCATAGAGACTCGCCCGGCGCGGTCAGGCGATTGGTCCTACGTTTTCTTTATCGACTTTGATGGCCATGAATCCCAGCCAGAAGCCGAAGCCGCACTGCGCGGCGTCAACGATATTGCCCTCGAAGTGCGGGTGCTGGGGTCTTACCCAAAAGCAACAGGGCAGGAGTAGCCGTGCAACACCCATCGATTAATCCGCGTATCGCAGCGCTCAGTCCTTACAAGCCCGGAAAGCCCGTGGATGAAGTGGCTCGTGAGCTGGGCATTAACGATATCGTCAAGTTGGCGAGTAATGAAAATCCAATGGGCCCAGGAGAAAAAGTACAGCAGGCGATTGCCGACGCGGCGACGGAGCTATCGCGCTATCCCGACGGCGGCGGCTTCGCCCTGAAAGCGCAGCTGGCGGAAAAAATCGGCGTTGAGCCAAGTCAGCTGACGCTGGGTAACGGCTCAAACGATGTGCTTGATCTGATTGCCCGCGTGGTCTTGGAGCCCGGCGCCGAAGCCATCATCGCCGAGCATAGCTTTGTGGTTTACCGATTGGCGGTCACCTGCTGCGGCGGTGATTTAGTGACGGTGCCGGCGAAGCACTACGGCGCCGATCTGACTGCGATGCTTGAAGCCGTCACGGACAACACCCGTCTGATCTTTATTGCTAACCCGAACAACCCCACTGGCACGCGGGTTGGTGCCAGCGCACTGCTGCCGTTTTTGCAGGCAGTGCCCGAGCATGTCTGGGTGGTACTTGATGAGGCCTATCTGGAATACGTTGAAGACGCAGATCACGTGAACGGCGTGACGGTACTCGCTCAATTCCCCAACCTGATCGTCACGCGTACGTTCTCGAAAATCTACGGTTTGGCCGCTGTACGCTTTGGCTACAGCGTATCCAGTCCGGCCTTCGCAGACTTGCTCAATCGTGCCCGTCAGCCGTTTAACGTCAACAGCTTGGCCATGGCCGCGGTTATGGCTGCGCTGGAGGATGATGATTATTTAGCGCAAAGCATTGCGCTCAACCGCGCCGGTATGAAGCAAATGACCGAGGGTTTGACTGCGCTGGGCTACGATTTCATTCCCTCGGCGGGCAACTTTGTTGCCTTCGATTGTGGCGAATCCGGCGGTGACTTGTTTCAGCGCATGCTGAAAGAGGGGGTCATCGTGCGCGCTATAGCTGAATATGGTCTGCCCAATCATGTGCGCGTGAGCATTGGCTTGGCGGCGGAGAACGAGCGATTTCTCGCCGTGCTCGGCAAGGTTGGCGCCAACGCGGCGGGATCTGGCGCTGGCAATAAGAATGCGCCAGGATCGTGAAACTGCAGACGCTTGCCATTGTAGGCGTGGGTTTGATTGGCGGCTCCATCGGTAAAGCAGCAAAAGAGCGTGGTATTGCCGCGCATGTTGTTGGCATAGAAGCCAACGAAGTCTCGGCCCACTGGGCCCTCGAAAACGGCCTGATCGATAGTGTTGCCAGCGACGTGCCTGATCAGGCCGACCTTATCGCGCTGTGTGTACCGAGCGATCTGGTGCCCGAATGGGTGGTGACGCTGACGGATCATCCAGCTCCAATGTTTGACGTTGGTAGCGTTAAAGCCCCCATCGTGGATGCCATTGCAGCCATGCAGGCAGTGCCTGCCCAATTTTCACCTTGTCACCCGATCAGTGGGTCCGAAAAAAGCGGCCCGCAGGCGGCAGACGCCTCTCTATTTGACGGCTGCACCCTGGTCATCACGCCGCTGCAGCAAACGGCTGCAGAGAGCCAACGAATTTGTGCGGAATTTTGGCAGGCCCTAGGAGCGTCAGTGGTGAGCATGAGCCCCCAAGACCATGACGCTGCGCTGGCATCGACCAGCCACTTACCACATTTGTTAGCCTTCGCCTTCATGGGGCAGGTGACCGACGAATACCTGCCGCTCACCGGCGGTGGTTTTCGTGACTTTACGCGCATCGCGGCAGCCAACCCTGATTTGTGGTGGCGGATCATGCGGCTCAATCGCGGGGCGTTGAGCGAGGCACTTGATGATTACCGTCAAAACTTGGAAGCCTTAGCCAGCGCGATACAGCTGGGCGACGAAGCCACCGGTTTGGCACTGCTGCGCGCAGCGGTGGCAAAGCGCCAAGCTGCCGATGAGCCACAATAAACATTACGAGATAATAGGGATTATGGCCCCGTGACTTCAGCTTCAACTTCGGCCGTACCCGTGCTCACCCTTGATGGCCCTGGCGGTGCGGGCAAGGGCACGGTCGCCAGCGCCATCGCCGAGATCAAGGGTTGGCACTTGCTTGACAGCGGCGCGTTGTATCGCATCAACGCCGTGGCAGCACTGCGCCAGGGTATTCCGCTGGATGACGCCACAGCATTGGCAGATTTGTGTCCGCTATTGGATATTGTGTTCGGAGTTGGGTGGGTGAAGGTCAGCGGCGATGATTTTACCGATGCCATACGTACCGAGGATGCGGGTAGCAGTGCATCTATCGTGGCGGCGCTACCACCGGTACGCGATGCGATACTGACTCTGCAGCGTGAGTTCCGCAAAGCTCCGGGTTTGGTGGCGGATGGGCGTGATATGGGCACCGTCGTATTTCCCGATGCGTCAGTGAAAATATTTCTCGATGCGTCTGCCGAAGCGCGTGCTGAGCGCCGCTATAACCAGTTGAAAAACAAAGGTTTGGGTGTTAATTTGCGCGACCTTCTCGAGCAGATCCAAGAGCGTGATGCACGGGACAGAGAACGTGCAGTAGCGCCGCTCAGGCCTGCGGAAGATGCGCTGATTGTTGACAGTACCCAGATGACAATCGATGAGGTAGTGGCGACAGTCATGGCGCAGCTAGCCAGCAAGGCTGAGTAAAGGATCGTCGTCAGTAACGCCGCCAGGGTTCGCCCTGATGCAGTTGTTTTTTGGCCACGATTTGGTGGGGAACTTTTTCCACTGCATTAACACTAACCAACCAACGGAGAGTTCCGCCGTCTGGCAGGCTCACGCAATCGTCATGAGCTCCCTCGGCTGACCAATACTATGAGCGAATCATTTGCCGACCTATTTGAAGAAAGCCTAAACACCATCGAGATGGCGCCCGGATCCATCGTAACCGGCACGGTGGTAGATATTGACGACGACTGGGTTGTCGTTCACGCCGGACTGAAGTCCGAAGGGGTTATCCCGAAAAATCAATTTCTCAACGAAGAAGGCGTTTGCACACTGAGCATAGGCGACCGGGTTAAGGTCGCGATGGAGGTGGTAGACGACGGCTTCGGTGAAACACGCCTGTCCCGCGAAAAAGCGCGTCGCGCTGAAAGCTGGGAAAAGCTGGAAGAAGCCAGCGAACAAGGCGAAGTCGTTATTGGCATCATCAACGGTAAGGTCAAGGGTGGCTTTACGGTCGATGTCAGCGATATCCGCGCCTTTTTGCCGGGTTCTTTGGTGGACATTCGTCCGCTGCGCGAAACCGCCCATTTGGAAGGCAAGCCACTAGAATTTAAGGTCATCAAGCTCGACCAAAAACGCAACAACGTTGTGGTATCGCGCCGTGCAGTGCTGGAAGAAGAAAACAGCCACGAGCGTGAAGAGTTGTTGGCTTCCATGCAGGAAGGCCAAGACGTTAAGGGTATCGTCAAGAATTTGACCGACTACGGCGCGTTCGTCGACCTCGGTGGCGTTGACGGCCTGTTGCACATCACCGATATGGCCTGGAAGCGTATTCGTCATCCAAGTGAAATGGTTAACGTAGGCGACGAAGTCGACGTGCGCATTTTGAAGTTTGACCGTGAAAAGAACCGCGTCAGCCTTGGTATGAAGCAACTAGGCGATGATCCGTGGGCAGATATCGTGCGTAGGTATCCCGAGGGTGCTCGCGTGATGGCAACGGTCACGAACCTCACCGACTATGGCTGCTTCGCTGAAATCGAAGAAGGCGTGGAAGGCTTGGTTCACGTTTCTGAAATGGACTGGACCAATAAGAATATCCATCCATCCAAGGTTGTCTCCGTTGGTGATGAGACCGAAGTGATGGTGCTAGATATTGATCAGGAGCGCCGCCGCATTTCCTTGGGCATCAAGCAGTGTCGTCCGAATCCATGGGAGTCGTTCAGCATCGCCCATGCGAAGAGCGACACCATTACCGGCACCATCAAGTCTATTACCGATTTCGGTATCTTCATTGGCTTGGAAGGTGGCATCGACGGCCTTGTGCATCTGTCTGATATTTCGTGGAACGAGCCCGGCGAAACTGCCGTGCGTCGTTATTCCAAGGGCGAGCAAATCGAGACCATTATTTTGTCTGTTGATCCGGAACGTGAGCGCATCTCACTGGGCATCAAACAAATGGAGAAAGACCCATTCTCAGACTATGCGGCAGAGCATGATCGCGGCGAAATCGTGCTAGGTAAGGTGCTCGAAGTGCAGCCGAAAGAGGCGGTTATCCAGTTGGTGGAAGATGTCACCGGCATACTGAAAGCATCGGAAATCAGCATTGATCGTGTGGAAGATGCGCGCAATGTGCTGAAAGAAGGCGAAGAACTGGAAGTGAAAATCGTCAATCTAGATCGCAAGAACCGCACCATCGGTCTGTCGATCAAGGCGAAAGACATGGAAGAAGAGCGACAGGCTGTGAAGGATCATCAGCAGCAGGAAAGCGACCGCGGTGGTCCTGCAACACTGGGCGATCTGATCAAGGCTCAGATGAACAAGCCGGAAGACGACTAGGCTCTGCCTAGTTGTTCGCCAAGCCGGATAATCTGATTAGATAAGTTCATTGATGTCGAGTTCTAGCATGACAAAGTCTGAATTGATTGACCGCATGGTCAATGCTCAGGCGAAGGGTAGCGGCCTGCAGTTAACCAACAAAGACGTCGAGTTGGCGGTGAAGACCATGCTCGAACAAATGTCTGGCGCCCTAGCTTCCGGCGGTCGTATCGAGGTGCGGGGTTTTGGCAGTTTTTCGCTGCACTACCGTGCACCGCGTATTGGCCGTAACCCTAAAACTGGTGAGTCGGTTGGTTTGTCTGGTAAGCATGTGCCCCACTTCAAACCTGGCAAGGAGCTGCGTGATCGCGTCAATGAGGCCTTAGAACGCAGCCAAGCGGATAATGAAAATTCCTAACTATGTGTTACGCCGGATCGTCCCGTGACGTGGCTTAAATCTCTACTCTTCATCAGCATTCTCGCCCTCGTGTTCGTATTTGCCGCACTGGCGGTGAACCAGCAACAGGTGGCTCTTAACTTCGTAAGCTGGCAGACACCATTTACCCTCAGTATTTTTTGGTGGCTGTTGATGGCGTTATTGCTGGGTATCTTTCTAGGCTGGTTTTACAATTGGCTTCGGCACTTTCCCTTGCGCATGCAGGTGCGCAAACTTAAAAAGTCGCTAGCGGCCTCCGAGAGCGCGCTGAGTAAATTGCGTGGCCAATTGCCAGCATCTGTGGATAGCGCAGGTGAGCAGATTCGGCCTGAAACAAGTTCATAGCTTGTGTTAAATAGCGCAATCACTCACATGATCTTCAGCACCTCGCTCTATGGCAGATGTTGGGCGGCCCGTAATGTCGAATCTCCATAACTCGGGAGATCGATATGTTGATAACACGAAGCGCGTTAGCGCAGAACCACGGCGTCCAACCCGAATCCAGGCAAACGCAGGGTATGGCTGCCGCTCTCTTGCTCGCATTATGTCTCGCGCTGCCACATGCGATGGCGGCTGCGAGCGAAGCGCCAATGATGCTTGCGTTGACAAGTGCTAGCGCGCAACCGCACGTTCAAGCGGCATCGCAACAGCGATCTGTAGACTTGAACTCTGCCAGCGCAGAACAGCTCGCCTCAACCCTAGTCGGCGTGGGTGCGGCAAAGGCGCAGGCCATCATTCGATATCGCGACGAGGAGGGTCCGTTTCGTTCGGTGGAAGAGCTAGAGGAGGTTAAGGGCATCGGACCGAATACTGTGAAGCGCAATAAGGCTCGCATCAGCGTCACCGACCCCAAGGGCTGAGGTCCTATGGGTGTTTGTCAGTGAGTATGTGCCCAGTAATAATGGG
>PYIJ01059992.1_pt1 | contig 19039 bp, 35 predicted proteins | sample 3578051 | NCBI WGS metagenome assembly PYIJ01 (sample SAMN08408021, study PRJNA431606) | Marine metagenome isolate SA_KN192-05_S13_5m, whole genome shotgun... | biome: marine; feature: oceanic pelagic zone; material: water; isolation source: surface water sample, 0.2-0.8 um fraction ... | reverse complement strand
GGATTACATAGGCCACCAAGTAATAAATTGGTGGAGGTGGTCGGTACTGCCCCGACGTCCGAAATGTTTATTTCATCTTGATCAACATCTACAAATATAATTATATCTTATAGTTGACCTTTTGTCAACAATGTGTATAATTAGATGTATATGCCAAAAAATAGAATTTTCAAATTTGATGATGGGACAGAGACAAAAGATGTTGAAGCTCTTTCTTTCAAGAAGGCCGTGAAGTCATTTCAGGGCAATTCTAAAGCCAAGATGGTAACTATTGAGTGGACGACGAAGAACGGGGAGGTTTTCGTCAAGGAACAACAATTACCAATTGGTAGAAAGAAAAAGTTAGGCAGGTAATGAGAGTAAATCACAACCCGTTAGTAAAATTATTAGTTAAATTAAGAATGTGGATTGCAGATGTACGTGGACATCACGGCAAGCCATGGGACTATGAACCAGGTGACTACTACATGGGCAGTCACAAAGGCCATAGGAAACACGAAGAGAAACACGGAATCAAATGAGCAGATTGATGTGGACTATTTTTGCAGTTTACACATCAGTATTCATTTTTGGTTGTATCACACTTTTATAATGGGTAAAATCACAAACAGATATTGGGTAGTCGAGGGAACACACAAGGATCCTAACGATATAGACACGCTGGACCACGAAACAGAAACAGAACACGGACCCTTCAACAACGAGCAACAAGCCTCTGAAATAGCAAAATCATTGATTCAACGCAACATTGATGACTACTATCATCGTGCCTGGGTAATCACAAAACACTAATAGAACTATTGCACCTACACCTTTAAATAATAATGTCAAGGGGAGGTCATGTTGTTTAAATCAGCACAGAAGCGGACAAATTATTATTCCAAGATACGCAAGAAAGCACCTACGGTTCCTGATATAACGTGTCCGGACATAGATAAAGTGTTGGACATAATAGATAGGGCACAGAAACAAGACAGGCCTCTCACAGAAGCCAAACACAAACAGATCGAACGCATCATGGAGAGACTACGAGTTGCCAATGATCTACTGCGAGAATCTGGCAAGTATTGGCATAGTGCCTGCAAGGACACAGTCAGAGACTTGCTTGGTAAAAAACGCCTACGTTGACAAATATACAATTTCGTGCTATAATCTTATTGTATTTTTAGATACAGCCTATTGTTGGCATTTTTCTACTGATACATCATATAAAACTATAGGAGAACTATATGCAAAATGTAAGAACTCTTCTTGACGTTGTAGACGAAGTCAAAAGAGAAGCACCAGAAGACGTGCCTAACTGGACTAAAAGGTACGAAGAAGCAAAAATTAATCTTAAAAATAAATTAGAGGAAGGATTCAGTCTGCCACTGGGCACTGAAGCACACCCACTAGAGGACTTCGCATTTAATTATTCAGTACAAAGAGATGTACGTGCCGGACACGTAATGAATATAATGAGGAAGTTTGACCCAAGAGTGTGTTGTCCTGTGTCGGCAGTGAGAAGATCCGATAGCAAAACACTGTATATTTTTGACGGACAACACAGAGCGGTAAGCCTGGCATTGTTAGGTTTCAAAAGTATTCCCGTAACCATAGTGGAGACAGATGAACCGGCATTTGATGCCATTGCTTTTGAAATAGTAAATGACACAGGTATCTTGAGGGCAGGCACGGAAGAGATCCACAGAGTATTACTACACAGACATAAAATGGGAGAAGAGGAAGTGGATAGCAGGCCTTGGATCGCGAGGCAAGTGCAAGATGCTTTTGACCAAGTTGGCATCGATCTAGAACCAAAAAGAGTTAGGAGCAGTGCAAACAAAAAAGGACCAAACGATCATTACTTCTCACATTTTGATTATGCCTACAAGGGTATGAAGATGGCAGGAAAGCAAGGACTTATCAGTGCCTTGCAGGCCATAAAGGAAACATTTCCAGATGAGCCTGGAGGAGAAATCAATCAAGGTCTGTTTATAGGATTGATGAAGCAATATGAATTATCCGCAGGCAGACTACATAGGCTACCAAATGACTGGATGAGACAACTGTTGATTGCAACAAAATCAGTTTGTGCCAGTGCCACATTGATACACACAGCCAGCAAACGTCAATGGCAACATGCCAACGGTACAGGCTGGGACGCACCGGTGGCAATGGCTCATGTGCTCAAAGAGATATACGAATCAGAAGTGCCTGAAGGCTTTGAACCAAGTTTTATACAACAAGTCAAGGTTGGATTGACAGACAGCAATATATCTCCGGAATCTGAGGCACAGACGGCCTTTAAAAAATACATCAATGCCTGAGGAAGTGGTTTATAAAATGAGGGTCACCAAGGACGGGAATACGGAAACTTGGTGGCTCTGCCTACCCGAAGACATGATAGAAGAGTCTGTTATGGACCAATATAAAAACGGAGCAGAGGCAGTTGAACTAGAATTGATGCCGAACATCACGAGGGAGAAGTTTCATGCTAGACTACCAAAATCTTAACAACATATCAGAGATATCATTCAAATCAAAAACGAAACCAAGAGTGGAAGAATTGTCAAAATATATAGACACTATGAAAAAAGATTTGTTTAATGATTCCTGGAGCCAGGCTACAAAAAAGCACATAAAGACATCACTGACTCTTTACATCAGATCTATGCAAAAGCAACTTGCTCCGATGGGATATCATTATCGTGCCGACAACATTACGGGTAAACAACACCTGGAACATGTGATACCACAAAATAAAATTATTAATGCCTACCTGCATGGATTCATCACGGCAGAGCAGGCATTACAAATGCCATTATGTATTATCAGCGATGCCGACAAACATATATTAGAAGGGGACTGGCAACAATCCGGAAACTGGCAATATCCATTTAGGAGATATGTATCCGCTGGGTATAATAGAACAATCAGGGGTGTGGATGGTAATAAAATTAAAATTAATGATCACTCCCTAGAAGACCATTTCGCCATGCTTGGCATAAAATCATGATATAAGTATTGACGATGATACGTCAAAAAAGACCAACCCAACAATACAAACTACTTCAGAAAGAATACGACGATGTCTACAAAGACATCATGCTCAATGGATATGATTTCAGTGGTCCATACACAGAAAAATGTGAGGCAAAATTAAAAGAGATAACAGGCAGAAAGCACATGTACATGACAATAAGTGGCACCGGAGCGATCACGGCGGCCATATATGCACTTGATCTGTTTGATAAAAAAGTTGCCGTCAGCAGTTGGAACTATTCTGCCTGTGTGAATCAGTACAAGGCATTCAGTAAACCGGTATTTGTAGATTGTGATGACAACTTTTTTATAGACATTGATAAGATTCCTAATGATTGTGATGCAGTGATGTTGGTGAATTATTTTGGAAATATTGTAGATTATGATAGACTGGCATCTAAGTTTAAAGGGAAAGTTGTAGCAGATTGTAGCCAGGCCCTAGGAGCCACATACAAAGGACGAACGGATGGATACTTTGGTGATGTAAGCACCTTTGCCTTCGGTGGACAAAAGCCACTTGGAACCAGAGGCTTTACAGGTGCTATTGGTACAGATTGCGATGACCTTGCTCACAGGATAGACTGTGTCATAAATCAAGGAAAGGCAGGCGAGAACAGGAATAACAAAACAGAAATGCTAGGCTTCCGTGGCACTCCACAAGAACTTCAGTGCGGAATGCTTTACGTTGGATTAAAATATTACAAAGAGTGGCAGGAGAAAAGAAAACAGATAGCAACAAAGATAATGGATCAGTTAAGTGATTGCCCAATGCGTTTTATCAAAACCAATTATTGTGAAAGTGGATACTTCAAACTGCCTTTTGAACTAGACAACAGAGATAAATTCATTGATTTCATGCGTGACGAGGGAGTTGACGCCCAGGTTACATTTATAGATGACTGGAATGTGGTATTTGGAGATGGCAAACCAATGGCCAACACGCAGAAAATGATCACAAGGACAGCCAGTTTACCGCTTTCGCCATTCTTTTCCGAAGCAGAAGTTGACACAATAATCTCGGCTGTGAAAAAATTTTACAAACAAGGTTGACTAATAACCAAATTATAGTATAATAAAGACAGCATATCCACCAGAGCCGGTAAGGTACCAGTGCTCATTTGTAAATCTTATTGGAGACGCTCTACGTCGATGATGGATTATAGCCAAAGTGGCGAGGCTGGAGTCGATAACGGACTGGTGGAGAGCCAAACATTATGCCAAGCGAAAAGACAAAAAAATTACTAGAAGGACTGGGCAAAATAACAGATTCCGCTCCAAAACATTATCCCGAAGAAAGGGTACATTCATACACTAATAGATTTTATACATCCATGCCGGCGGAGATTCATCAACTGCCCAAAAAATACAACAAAGCCAAACGTAAAAAAGATGAGGAGGGAGATGAATACATCATGATAGACAGAATCTATGGCAGTATCTTTAAAGGTGGCGAGAGATTATTACAAGCAGATGGCACTACCTACACAGGCAAGTTATATTCAAAAAGAAGATTGATCACAAGCAAAGATGCAATTACCAAAGAAAAGAAAAATTTTTATAGTCCTTGTAGAGTTACCGCGGATGGCAGATGGTTCGACAATGCAGGTATGCCAATTGAAGCACCAGACAATATAGAACCTGAAAAAGTGAAGTCCAAGGAAGAAATCGAAGAAGAACAAAGAATCAAAGCGGAAAAATCCAAAAGGATAGAAGCCGAGATACTGGCAAATTTAAAATGACCCCTTTGGCTAGAAAGTTTTTGCCCAGTAAAGATAGATTGGTAAACAATGCTTACCAAATGATGATTACTGCACAGGATCCATGGTTTAAAAAATATTGGGAAAAGGTTTACATACACCTTTGCAAACAATATAATAAAATCAATTAATGAAAAGAATATTATTAATAGGCAGTACAAGTTTGATTGGACAAAGTTTGTTGAAATCCAAACAGTATGAATTTGTTTGTCCGCAGAGACAGGAACTAGATTTGACTTTGCCTGCAAGTATTGATAACTTTAACTTCAAAAATTTTGACTGTTTAATATTTGTTGCTGGTGCCGGTATGAGACATGGTAGGAAATTTACATTCGAAGAGGATGAGGTGGATGCCGACTATGTGAAAAATACAATTGATGTCAATTGCACAGGTGCTACGTTGTTATTAAAACAATATCTCAAACACAATAATGGAGGACACGTTGTTGTAATAGGTTCCGTGGTGGTAAATGATCTTAAAAATACCAATGTAGTGTATGCTTCAAGCAAAACTTATCTCGATAGGATGGTTGATCTTTTAGATAACCTTTACACGCAAACCACATTCATCAAAATAAATCCTGGAGTTCTGGAAAGTAGACGTGAAAAAAATTTACAAAAGTCAGTTAATGCTGACACAGTCGCAGATTTGATTTGGAAAGCAATAGCAAAAAATATCAAAAGAATTGATGTCTATGAATAATTCTTTCCAATTTACGGCATTTTTACCAGGTTGACTGTTTACCATTACCTGTTATAATAGTGGTAACAAATAGGAGAAAGAATATGTACAAATGTTCAGTAAAAGCACAATTGGTTATGGATCAGTTTAGATCTAGATGCCAAGAGGACACGCAGACAAATAACAAATGGAGAGGCAGATCAGGCAACTATATGTACATCATGGGCAGAGAGAATGCCGATGGCAAAGCAACAGGTGTTGTACACAAAATTGCCGATGATGGATCTCATAAGTTATGTGGATCTTTCAAGATCATGTCTGACGGTATTATCACGAGATTTACAGGTCTATCAAAGGCTGATTGGAATAATGCGATGAGAAATGCCGAAGCAGAATATAAGAAGAAGTATTCTGATGCAGAAACAGAAACGACAGCAACAGAGCAAAAAGTTGCAGTATAAATTAGGGGGACCACAAGTAAGTGGACTCGAGTATCAAAAGCGCCAAATAGGCCAATGCAGTAAAATCTCGGTCCACCTCCCTTCTTAAAAATTATGAGTAAGAACACATATATTAAATGGATATTTGGAACACTGGTCGTCAGTGCCATTATTATCGGTGGCGCATTCGTTGGCGGAACGTTTTATCCTAATCCATGGACAGTCGAGAAACTAGAAGACCAATTTCACAAAAAAGAATTGAGTGAGGTGCATCTTTTGGGTTTGGAAGAACCAGAATTCGAATATGTTGATAAACAAACATTTTTAGAATCTACAAGGAAGTGTGTGCAATATTTGAATTACACAACAGATAGATTGAGTAGGGTTCCTACAAGCATCATCATGGCAATGGCAGGTGTTGAATCTGGATGGGGTACAAGTAGGTTCGCCAAAGAAGGTAATGCACTATTTGGTGTAAGGACCTGGGACCTGAAAAATGTTCCACACATGAAAGCAAAAGGTAATATGGACGCACCATGGGGTGTTAAAAAATATTTGACAAAATGTAAATCAGTGAAAGACATGATTGATATTTTAAACAGGCACCCGGCATATAAAGAGTTCAGAAAAGAAAGAGAAAAACAAATAGATACCGGTAAATGGGATTACAGAGCATTGATGGTAAGAATGAGTGCATGGAGCACGAATCCGGAATATGCTGAAATAATACTTCAAGCGATAGTTGACAATAAACTGCCTTAAATATATACTTTAAGAATGGGATTTATTCAATTGAAACTACCTAAAAGAATAAAACACAAGATAGAAAATTCAAAAAGAAATCGTGAGGCACAGGCCAACCACGAAGAATGGTTGCAGTCTCAAGGTCTCGACAACTACACACTCAAACAAAGAACAAAGAACTTCAAGGGATATGACATACCCGAGTACAAACCAGATCCCAACCATCCTAAGACGGGTGACAAGATTCCGGTCGCTGGCGGCAAAAAACCACAGCCACAGGCTTATTCAGGTGAGAGAAAATTACTTGGCATAGGTCTTATGCACAAGAGTAATCTTGTTCCTGTTTGGGACGAAGAAGGTGCCAAAGAAATTACTTTGATGAAGGGTAACAAATAGCATTAAGTATTGTCATGCTAGACAATGTCAAAGAAATACATATAGAACCAACCAGCCTCTGCAATGCAGAATGTCCTATGTGTGCAAGGAATGTTTATGGGAAAATGGTTAATCCATACATTCGACTCAAGAGTCTGCCCTTGCAATGGTTCGAAAAGAATATTACACCCAAACAGATAAAAGAACTTGATAAGGTATTTTTTTGCGGCAATGTAGGAGATCCTGCTTCGGCACCAGAACTGCTCGACATAATCGCCTATTTCAAATCGCATAATTCAAAGTTGGTTGTCGGACTTAATAGTAATGGCGGATTAAAAACAACGGAGTGGTGGAGTAAATTGGGCCACCTACTTAATGGTGCTTTAGATTATTGTGTGTTCAGTATCGATGGATTGGACGATACCAATCATCTGTATCGTAGGAATGTTCAATGGCAGAAGGTTATTGAAAATACAAGTGCATTTATTTCAACAGGAGCAAGTGCTCATTGGGATATGTTGGTTTTTGAACACAACAAACATCAAGTGCAAGAAGCAAAAGAGCAGGCAGACAAAATGGGATTCACTTGGTTCAGATCAAAGGAAACTGATAGATGGGATACCTACACAAAGAACTTGGGACTAATGCCAGCAGAAGACTATCAACCTCCATCTTATGGCAGAAATGTTATTTGTGAAAAAGATAGAGATTCTAGTGTGTTCCTTGATTACACCGGTAAGTATTGGCCTTGCTGTCACATGGCAGAAGCATATTTGAATAAGGTTGGATTAGAATTACATAGCGATATTAGAGACTATGACAACAAAGAACTTTTTCGAGAATACAAAGCACGACTGGTCACAGAAACTCCTTTCTACATCTGTCGCAGAGCATGTGGTTCTAAAGGTAAAAAGTCACAATGGAAGAGTGAGACACAATTAAGATAATGGCCAGAATAGGTAGAAAATCAACTTTGCAATGGATTAAAGAGGATTATAGATCAAATCCTAAAAGATTCTTTGCAGAAGTTATAGGAATGGCATCAAATGTAATGGCCGCTTTGATCCTGATGTGGTATTCACCAAATCCACCAATGTTTGTTGCCTACATTTTTTTCTTGGTTGCAACCTGTTTTCTAATGTATGGTGCTTTCAGCCGTAAAAGTTTTGGCTTCACCGTGATGTATTTGGTATATTTGGCCATAGACGGCATAGGATTTATCAAAACACTGCTATAAAAGTCAATAAAATCAACCATTCTAGCAAGATCAACTACGGTTGACGTATTTGGAAATTCTGCTATAATTGTATTATGATTAGACTAATAATACTATTTGCAATCTTCCTTGCGGTATATCCGATGATAGGTGATGGTTGGACACAATTCAGCAATGACTTTAATGTTGCTGGAGTATCTAACTTCATATCAGAGCAGTTTGCAAAACTTAACAAATAAGGAAAACATGAAAAACATAAGCAAATTATTTCTTATACTTTTCGCAGGTTTACTTGTTGCACAATGTTCTACGTATTCGATGAAGTCGGATATTACAAAAAACGGTGTGATCAACAAAGTGCCTAAATGGTATGTGAAATATCCACACACAACTAAAAAATATTATCAAGAGGCGGCATCGGCTGTATCTCCTGATCTTGAGTTGGCTGTGAAGAAGGCTACACTATTAGCAAAAGGTAAATTGGCTGATAGGATTAATGGTGAGATGAACAACAGAACCACTATTAACAAAAACGAAGCAGGTACAAACGAGTCAATGACGGTGACTGCACAATCGCAGGACGTTATTGTGAATGTGATCAACGACACACTTGTGACACACTATGAAGTAGACAAACAGATTATCTACACTACCAAGAATAAATCTTATAGGGTTTATGTAATGGTTAGAATAGGTAAGGACCACGTGGCTACTATTGTATCAGAGATCAAGCAGTTGAAGATGGCGGCAACAATGAGTACCGAGACTATCGACAAAGCGGCAGACAAAGTATTGAACCAATAGGCTATGAAAACATTTTATTATATCATAGCCTTGGTCTTACTAACGGTAGGTATGATCATCTTTTCAGTAAGCACCGCCCAGGCGGGTGGCCCATGGATGGATCAATATTGTGATGTTGAAACAACACAAATAAGAGTTGTAGACCAACAGGGCAATATTATCGAAAGCAAAATAGAAGAAAAAGTAGTTTGCAATGATGGTGCCAAGGATTTCTTGCATGGAATGGGCATTGCAGACAGTTGTCAGATGTTCACTTGGGATATGCCTTTAGGCGAAGTATTGGTGACACAAAGGCAGATTGCCTGCCATAAAATGGATGGGGGATATGAGATTGTTCAAGGTTATCATAGTATTGAGTAGCCTACTGTTCTCGGCTACTGCGTATGCAGGGAATATGCCCACTGAACACAAAGGCACAATAGGCGATATGCCAGAGCCTAGGTTATTGGGCGATAATTTAAAATATAGTATGCCAGCATATTTGTTCAGGAAAACGCAGTTTATGAGATTTAAACTTAACAAGACAGAACAAAAACTGCACGAATCCGCGGTATTCTTCATGCTTAACGAGGTACCAAATGGTAAGATAGTGAGTTGGTACAGTAAAAAGAGGCTTGCCAACGGTAAGGTGCGTGTTATACACTCATACCAAATATCGGGCGGTTATTGCCGTACATATCAGGCATATATTAAGTTGAACGGTAAACAACGGCATATTACAAACAATGCCTGCAAATATATTGGTTCCCCAAGTTGGTCATTTTATAAATAATCGTTATAAATAAGTACATTAACAAAGGAATTTAAAATATGGCTTCAACTGAATATCCATTTAATACACACGGAGTTGGTTCCGATACAGGTGAGAACCACCACTTATACAATATATCAATCGCACAAAGCGGCTTTCTCTCTACAGACGGTAATGCAGTAGCAGGTGGAGTTAACCCATATTCATACAAAGATTTCGCATCACTTCCAACTAACAAGAATGATGGTTTAAACCTAGCAAGAGGTGGTGTAAGATTTCAAAAAGTTTTGCAGATTTTAGCAACTTACTCAAACTTCAGAGTATTAAAAATAGCAACAGATTCAAGTGCTGACCAAGACACAGCACCAACAAGTTTAACCTTCAACATACTTTTCGAGAATGATTCGGCAATTCCAACTTCAGGAACTTCAATGGACGGATCAACTTCGTTAGCAAGTAAAGAAGCAGTATTAAAAGATTTGATTGCTAATGCAATTAAAGGTCCATACACTGAAAACGTGTTGTACTATGATCCAACTCACGTAGCAGGCACAGTTGACAGAGGTCCTGTTGTTGAATCTCTAACAGTTTCGGCACCACAGGCAGACGGTGAAATTTTTGAAGCAGTCACAGTAACAAGAATTGGTGAAGCAGATTCTGTTGGTGACGCAGAGAAACCAACTGACAACGCGGCATAATTACCAAACAATTCACTAGCATAAATCGGCAACCTCTGTTATAGTAAATACATCTATAAAATGTTTATCGCGATTCTTACATTACTATCGGCATTGTCCATATCAGGTGTAGCAATTTTCTATTCTGTAATTGGACTTGCGACCATCTTTCCGGGTGCTTTTGTTCCTGTTGTCATAATGGGCGGAGTGCTGGAGATAGGTAAACTGATCACAGCCTCGTGGCTGTACAGAAACTGGAAGTTTACACCTTTCATGCTCAAGACCTATCTAACGACGGCAGTAATAATATTAAGTTTGATAACAAGTATGGGTATCTTTGGATTTCTATCCAAAGCACACCTAGAACAGAACCTTGCATCAGACACACTGATACAACGTATCACAATACTTGAGGACAAGATAGAGAGCGAGAAGATGTCCATAGAGAGGCAGACACTGATCATTAATAGGGCAGAAAAGTCAATCAGCAGGGACACAGGAACAGCATCAGGAGACATAGAGGTTCAACAGTCTATTATTGCTGACGCAAATGAAAAATTAAAAACACTACTTGCAGTCGAGACCAACACTGTGAGAGACCTCAATGATAGGTTGAAAGTGTTAGACAAAAATGTCAGCGATGTTTTAACTTCAAACAAATCTTTCTTCAATGAAGAAAAAGCGGCCGCTGAATTAAAAGCATCACAAAAAGAAGAACGTGCCCAGATTGCCATCAAGGTGAAAGAAGCACAGGAGAGAATAGCAGAATTAAAAGCGGATCATAAAATTGAGATAGCAAAAGCACAAGAAATTATTGCCAACATGAGGGCAGGATCTCAGGACAACAAAGGACAGTTTACAAAAGAAATAGAGATAGCAGAACAAAAGATATTTGAATCACAAGGCAGAATAGACCTGTTTATAGTTGAAAAACAACCACTAGAAAAAGAGATGCTGACACTAGAAGCAGAGATAGGTCCTGTGAAGTACATAGCCGCTCTTGCCGTGGACTGGGGCATAACTGACAATGTTGAAACAAGCAAGGCTGTAAGATGGGTGATATTGTTATTGATTGTGGTGTTTGATCCACTTGCGGTGTTGTTATTGATCGCGGCCAACCAAAGTTTGATGAGAAGATTCCCACCAGAACCTCCAAAGCCACAGGAGATAGTTGACCTTGAAAAACCAGACGAGGAGGGCGTTGATCTTAAATGGAATGAGATGATGCAAAATAACAACAAGGCAAAACAAGAAGCAGAAAAACAACTTGCCGATTGGCAATCCAAGTTGGACTCGTTCAATTTCAAAAGGCCAAAACCCGAAGAAAAACCAGTTGAGATAATCCAACAGGACAACACTATTCCGCACATAGATCTAAAAGGTCAAAAAAAAACTGAAGACGAAGTAATAGTAGTAGATAATTTACAAGACGGATACGATCCAGCAGAAGTAGAAGGTTTTGAAGAATTCAATAAGAAATACGAAGAACCAGCAGAAGACCAAATAGAAAAATTTAAACAGAGAGAAAAAGAGGAACAAGAGGCTCTTGAAGAATATGCACGTAAGGCAAGGGAGGAAGACGCACAGGAAACAACTACCGTTGAAGAGGCATTGAAAATGCCAGAATCTCAAAGTGTAGAAACTCCAATAGCAGAGCCTACAATCTCAGAACAGATAGAAGAGGTAATGGAGCCTGAAAGATTAAGGCCGGACTTCACAGAAGTAATTGAACCAGAAAAAACTATAAGCGGGACTGGGTCGTTAGGACAAGTCAAAGTAGACAACAAAAATAAGGTGGTGAAGCCCCCAAAGTCAAGCCTGAGTAATTGGCAAAGAGCCGAATTACTCGACAACTTCCACAAAGAACACGGCAACTTCGAAGACGTGCAAGAGTACGTACAGAACGAAGAGCAGAATGACAAAACCTTATGGCGAAAAAATAAGAATCAGACAAGCGAAATGGACTATCACCAAATGATGGAAGCACGTATAGATGATCTCATTACTAAGATTGAAAACAACGAAATAGAACTTTCAGACTTGTCCAAAGAAGATCAAAAAGTTATACTAGACATACAAAATCAAAAAAATGGATAATAAAGAAAATAAAGCACTTGGCAAGTTAACACTTGTTACACCTCCTTCTATGATCAAACCTGAGGACATAAGTTTTACCATAATTAATTTCAACGACGACCAAAAGAAAACATTTAGCGAAACACTAAATGAAGTGCTTCCATACAATCATGTGACTGTGTTCATTTGGGACAACGTATCCACCGAAGACAAGTGGTACAAAATGGCACATGAGAACAGCGACTACCAAATAGACAACCAACAAAACATTGTAGATGTAATTAAAAACAGTAAGATTGATTATGACAGAAGAAAATCTAGTTTGTAGTTTTTGTAATAAAAGCCGTAAAGATGTAACCAAAATGATTGTTGGTGCAAGGAAGACATCTATCTGTAATGAGTGTGTAAAACTTTGTGTGGAGATACTCGATGAAGATATCGTAAAAGCAAGGAAAGAAAAACTGTATGCAGGTGACAAGAATATTTTAAATCCTGTGGCTATTAAGGAACATCTTGACCAATATGTAATAGGACAAGACAATGCTAAAACTGTTTTATCTGTTGCAGTGGCCAACCACTATAAAAGAATTGTGCAACCACCTATTGATTTTGAATTGGACAAGTCAAATGTAATAGTATTAGGCGCCACTGGTGCAGGAAAGACTTTAATGGCGAGAACGATTGCCAAATATCTAGAAGTTCCTTTTGCTATTGCTGATGCCACAACGCTCACCGAATCGGGTTACGTTGGCGAGGACGTTGAAAATGTTGTTCAAAAACTCTATGCAAATGCAGACGGTGACATAGAAAAAACACAGAAGGGTATAATCTTTATAGACGAAATTGATAAGATCTGTCGTAAAGGAGAAAATACATCACTTACAAGAGACGTGTCAGGTGAAGGTGTGCAACAAGGTTTACTTAAGATAGTTGAAGGCACAGAATGTAGGGTACCTCCCCATGGCGGAAGAAAACATCCAGATCAACAAACTGTAAAGATAGATACCACCAATATACTTTTTATAGTAGGCGGAGCATTTACAGAACTTGAAAAACAGATCAGAAGTAAGAAGTCCGGAGGTATGGGATTTGGAACAAAACTGAAAGAACAGGACGACAGAAACTACCTTTCGGAAGTGAAACCAGAGGATCTTATAAAGTATGGGTTGATACCTGAGTTTGTAGGAAGATTCTCTATGATAACCAACATTGATTCTTTGAGTGAGGATCAACTGATGAGAATACTGACAGAACCAAAAAATGCCGTATTAAAACAAATCAAGTATCTTTTTGGTTTGGATGATATTGATATTGAGTTTACCAAAGATTCAAAAATAGCAATAGCCAAAAAAGCAAAAGCACTAGGCACAAACGCAAGGGGTCTTAAAAACATAGTAGATTCAGTAGTCATGCCATATCAGTTTGATGCTAATGAAATGAGAAACAGAGGTGTACACAAGATACAGATCACAGGTGCTGTGGTTGACAAAGGTGCTGACCCTGTGTTACTATTTAAAAAGACGGATGCGAAAAAACAACAGAACAAATAACAGACCACTAGGATTTCACGGATACTACGTAGAAGTCCCGCCGGGAGGAGATGCCGTTAGAGCATACAGAAAGATCAAAAGGTGGATCAAAGAAGATAAATTTGTAGACCAAATACGAGCCAACAGCACTTACCAAAAACCATCAGAAATCAAACGTGAGAAACAAAAGGAACGCAGAAAGACATTACGTAGACTAAGGAGAGAACGTGACGACAATCTTTCTGTGAGGGTACAACGTGGCAGATAACTATTTCTACCATGTGCGGAATTTATTACTCCAATAAAATTAACAAATATAATTCAACTGGTCTTAAAAGACGTGGTCCTGAAAAATGGACGGAAGAACAAAATGCACTAGGACATTTTGGACATGGTCTTTTGTCTACCATTGGCGAGAAGACAGAACAACCTATTCATAACTCCCATGGAATCCTATTATACAACGGGAGCACCTATAACCAAAAATCAAATGACACTAAATTTATATCAGACAATTTAAATGACAAAGTAGAAGACTGTGTAGAATTTATTAAAACACTTAAAGGAGAATATGCCCTAATATACAATACGGAAAAATTTGTGGTATTTGGTTGCGATGTGTTCGCGGTTAGGCCATTATATTTCTACTTTGATGAACAAACTATCAGTGTGGCAAGTTATCCTCAGGCACTGGAGCATCACATCGCTCAATACAGGTGCGAGGGCAACAAGATCTATGTCTATGATAAAACTACAAAGCATCTTAGAAATGTGACAAATCGAGAATGGAATCTAACACAAAACATCAACAACTATGACAAGGTCTTTGAAAATTTTGAGGACGCAGTGCAGTTAAGACATACAGACAACAACATGTACACAGTCAGCGGCGGGCATGACACTGGAGTAATTGCATCTTGCCTGGAGAAAAAATTTAAATCATTTCACGGATCATTTGTGTTCCCCCATGGGGAGGAAGAAAGCATCATGAAGGAACGTGCAATAAGGCACAGATTAAAGCCTGCAAATTTCAAGGAAACAGAAGACCTACATACAGCCGAACAGGTAAGGCAGATGTTGTTAAGGAGAAACGACGAGTCTAGAAACTCCTATGCATCAAACGGATTAACAACTATAATTTTGAAATATATGAAACCAAACAATATGAAAATATTAGTAATGGGATCTGGAGGAGATGAAATTTATGCGGACTATGGATTCGCGGGAGAAAGTATAGACTGGCATGGAGCAGGCGGAAAAAAGGAGCAGGCAACAGATTCAAAATTTGGAGGGCATTTTCCTCCTAACCTAGAACTAGTATGGCCTTGGCATAACCATGTTCAATATCAAAGTAAATTCATAGAGAAGCACGAAGCCGTAGGAGGTTATTGGGGGATAGAAGTAAGATGTCCTTTGCTTGATGCGGACCTTGTGCAGTCTTGGTTAAACACGACGCATACCTTGAAAAACAAAGAATACAAAGGATGGATGGCAGAATACATGCGGCAAAACAATTATCCTTTTTCTGATAAGAAAAAAACCATATTTGCTTGGTAAAAGGTCGCAATTTGACAAATCATACATATATGTTATAATAAATACAGTTGAAGATTGCTATAGATAGGATCTTCACAACATTAACTCGCTTAACAATAGGAGGAAAGCACATGACAAAAAATCTATCTATCTTTAATAACTTAAGACCACTAACCGTAGGGTTCGATGATATGTTCGATCACTTTGAACATATGATGGACGACAGTTTCTTCAGAGGAACTCTCGGAAATTTCCCACCATATAACATCGTAAAAACTGGTGAGAACACCTATGATGTTGAACTTGCACTAGCAGGTTTCAGCAAAAAAGACATCGAAGTAGAATACAAAGAGAATCTGCTTACAGTCAAATCTAAAAAACAAGAAGAGACAAAAGATGAGGATGGTAATATCATTCACAGAGGTATATCAAAAAGGATGTTCTCTAAAAGTTTTACCATTGCAAACGATGTAGAGGTCAAAGGTGCCGAACTGAAAGATGGCTTACTAAAAGTGTCCATGGAAAGAATCGTTCCTGAGCACAAGAAAGCAAAACTAATCGACATCAAATAATCATTGAGATGGATGGGGTGGTAAAACACCCCACCATTGACATATTACGAATATATGCTACAATAAGGAATGACTATGGCTACAGATATACACACACTTACAAAAGAAAAAGTTAAACTAGACGAACCTGGATTATACGATGTAATCTTTTTGAACGACAACATAACAACAATGGAATTTGTGGTAAGAGTTCTCAAACAGATATTTGGCAAGACACCAGAACAGGCACTCAACATAACGAACAAGATACATCAAGACGGACAAGGAGTTGTTGGATCGTACGTTCACGAAGTCGCAGAGCAGAAAGGCATTGAGACAACACTGTTGGCAAGGCAAGAAAACTTTCCGCTACAAATTAAAGTAAAAAAACAATGATCGAAATAGTGGATCACAGGAAGTACGTGATGGATAATCGACCCATCCAACAGTTCTTGCTTGATCGACTGCCAGGACAAAATGATAAGTTGTTTGGTACCTTGGACAAAGCATTAGAGAGATTCAACAGCATACTGCTAAAATTGAGCCAAGATCCAATATTGGCCCAAGAACATAACCACAAAGTTATACAATGCCAAAATGCCATACACGATTTTTACCAATTCACTTGTAAACTAACCAATACTGAAAACTGGTTTATAAAAATTTATTACAAGATCCGTTTACACAGGATAGGAATAAAAAGTATTCCAAAGATAAAAAAACTTTTCAACGAACTAGATAATTAAGGGTATGCTTAACTGGATATTTTGGGCAATACCCAGAGAATATGTAAGGAGATATTTCATAACTCTTTGGCTAGTGATGTTCATCATACCAAATTACATTTTTGGCTTGTATTTTACAAAAGTAGGATTTATAATAAACTTGCTTTGGTACGATATGATCTTTTATGGATGGGTACGTGTCAAACAAACATTAGAAGGAGATAACAAATGAAGGCAATTGTATGGAGCAAACCTGCCTGTGCTTATTGCGAAAAGGCAAAAAACCTTTTAAAAACCAAAGGTATAGAGTACGAGGAAAAAAATATTGCTGACGGATACAAAATACAGGATTTGTTGGAATTGGTTCCAAATGCGAGAACAATGCCGCAGATCTGGTTAAATGAGGAATATGTCGGCGGGTACTTCGAACTTGAAAAGAAACTAACAGAGTAGGAGAGACATGATCAAAGACGCACTTATTAAAAAATTGCAAGGTGACATAGAAGTCGCGAAAGCGGACTTGAAAACTTTTATGGCGCAACCAATGGGTGTAGCAGAACATATCGACTACGTGGTCACAGCAGAAAAAAAACTTGAAGCATTGGCCCACGCAGAAGATAAACTCGAGTCGCTGATGAATTTGTAACGTGACCTACACAGTCAACGACAAGTGTATAATGTGTAAACACACAGACTGTGTCACGGTATGCCCTGTTGACTGCTTTTACGAAGGCGAGAATATGCTTGTCATCAACCCAGACGAGTGTATTGATTGCGGAGTATGTGAACCAGAGTGTCCAGAGGACGCAATATTGCCAGACACAGACCCTGAAGGCGCCAAGTGGGTAGAGTTCAATGGCAAGTGGTCGCAGGAGTGGGCAGTGCTCACGGAAAAGAAAGACCCCATGCCCGACTACGAAAAGCATTCGGGAGAAGAAGGAAGGTTAGAGAAATATTTTAAGGACAAATAATGAAACACAAAAAGAAATCAAAATGGCAAATCAAAAGAGAGAAACAAGCCAGCCAAAATTCACAGTTCGATCCCAAGATCCATCAACTAGGTAGAGAAGGATTTGGATTCCAAATGAAGAAAGACATAAAGGCAACACCGGAAGAACTGTCAGGCAAGAACTTGCCTTTCACAAACAACAATGATAATTGATCGTATCAAAGAAATGGGAGATAATTTGGCCTTGTTGGAGGGACATGACAGGTTGCAGTATCTGGTTGATAAGGCAAAAGAAGTGGAACCTTTGCCAGATGCGGCAAAGACTGAAACAAATCGGATACACGGTTGTGCCAGTAAACTGTGGATCATAGGTGGAGCCGATATCGAAAACAAAATGAGATACCAAGTGGACGGTGATGCATTCATAACAAAAGGCACTGCCAAAGTGGTCACTGATATTGTTAACGGAGCAGACAAAAAGGAAGTAGCAGGATTGACTGTTGAAAGTTTTACTGCGTTAGGCATAAAAGAACTGCTGACACTCCAGAGACAGAACGGCCTAGGTGAGTTAATTAACAGGATTATAAGGATAGCAAATGATTGAGACCCCTCCTGGATGGACACCACAACCTAACGCATCGGTAGATCCGCAACTAAAAACAGATCTAAATGATATCAAAGAACATCCGCCAACACAACTAGAATACATGCCAAAGATTGTAGAAAAATTAAAAGAGTGTTATGATCCGGAGATCAGTGTGGACATATACAATCTCGGATTGATATACGATGTCAAGGTCACTGAAGAAGGTTGGGTACACGTGCTGATGAGCCTAACAAGTGCATTCTGTCCGGCCGCCGACATGATACCAAGAGATGTGCAACAAAAAATTGAAAGCATTCCAAATCTAAAATGCAAGGTAAAGATCACAATGCAACCTCAATGGGGCAGAGACATGATCAATCCTGAGATAAGAGAGTTGATGGGATTATGATGAAAGTAGAACTGATTGACAGAATGGGTACGGATTTGTCTGTAGTCAATGCGGCTAGGGTAAGTTATGCAAAGACCAAAGAAGTGTTTGATGATAAAGATGAGAAACTTATAAAATATCTCGCTGAACACGAACACTGGTCACCTTTCGCACACGCATCAATGCAGTTTAGAATCAAGGCACCTGTATTTGTTGCGAGGCAACTTGT
>PYIJ01239414.1_pt1 | contig 19143 bp, 17 predicted proteins | sample 3578051 | NCBI WGS metagenome assembly PYIJ01 (sample SAMN08408021, study PRJNA431606) | Marine metagenome isolate SA_KN192-05_S13_5m, whole genome shotgun... | biome: marine; feature: oceanic pelagic zone; material: water; isolation source: surface water sample, 0.2-0.8 um fraction ... | reverse complement strand
GCAGCGTCATGTTCTAATGAAGCAATGGTCTTTGGAGATATGAAAGATCCAAATTCTAAAATTTCTAAAATGTTGAAAATCAAATCTATGGAAAAGGGTGTAGAATCACAAGAGCCGAGAGCTTATCATGTTTTAGAAGAATTGAGAGAAATGCCGAATGTCTGGTATTTAACAAAGATTAGAAATAAAGATGAAAAAAAGGAATTATCTAAAACTCACTCTTAAATAGAAGGTTATGAGCTCAGAATCAGTTTTAAGGGAGCCTCTAATAACAGGTGGAAAAACAGTCCACGATGTTACTGAAGATATATCAAAACGTGTTGAAGAAAAGCCAAACAAATTATGGATGTTGGCAATGACCATCTCACTTGGTCTTCTTGCAGTTGGTGCTTACACAGTTTTTTTGCTTTTGTGGCATGGTGTTGGAATGTGGGGTCTCAATAAGACCATTGGATGGGCTTGGGACATTACCAATTTTGTTTGGTGGGTGGGTATCGGTCATGCGGGTACATTGATTTCAGCTATTCTTTTGTTATTCCGACAACGTTGGAGGATGTCCATTAATAGAGCTGCTGAAGCGATGACAATTTTTGCTGTTATATGCGCCTTACAATTTCCTATTTTACACACAGGTAGGCCATGGCTAGCCATTTATTGGATGTTCCCCTTACCCAATACCTTTGGATCACTTTGGGTGAACTTTAACTCTCCACTTTTGTGGGATGTATTCGCTATATCTACTTATTTCTTGGTGTCACTAATATTCTGGTACATAGGTTTAATTCCTGACTTTGCAACAATAAGAGACCGAGCTAAAAATAAAATTTCTAAATCAATTTATGGAGCATTAAGTTTTGGCTGGGATGGTGCAGCAAAGACTTGGAGCAGGTATGAAACCGTTGCATTGGTTTTGGCAGGTTTGGCTACTCCTTTGGTTCTCTCAGTTCACACCATTGTCTCTATGGATTTTGCGACCTCTGTTATTCCTGGTTGGCATACAACTATATTCCCTCCCTATTTTGTTGCAGGGGCTATTTTTTCAGGGTTTGCGATGGTTTTGACACTGATGATAGTTACTCGAAAAGTATACAAACTTGAAGATTATATAACCATTCAACATCTTGAAATGATGAATATCGTAATCATCATTACCGGATCTATAGTTGGTGTAGCCTATTTAACTGAATTATTTATTGCCTGGTATTCAGGAGTAGAGGCTGAACAATACGCATTTTTAAATCGAGCTACAGGACCATATTGGTGGGCTTATGCCGCAATGATGACTTGCAACGTTGTTTCACCTCAATTATTTTGGTTTAAGAAGATTAGAACCAATATTGCAGCTACTTTTGTACTATCTATTGTTGTGAATATTGGTATGTGGTTTGAGCGTTTTGTAATTATAGTAACTTCTTTGCATAGAGATTTTTTACCCTCTAGTTGGTCAATGTTTTATCCAACTTTCGTTGATGTGGGAGTTTATGTTTTTACGTTTGGGTTATTCTTTACTTTTTTCTTTTTGTTCGCGAAGTTCTTTCCAGTGATAAATATGGCTGAAGTGAAGAGTATTATAAAGTTAACAGGAGAAAAGGTTAAATGATGTCAAACACAAAATTTCTATTGGGCGTTTATGATGATGAGAATGTTCTTCTAGGCGCAATAAAAAGCGTTAGAACCGCTGGTATCAAAATACATGAGGTTTACAGCCCTTTTCCTGTGCACGGAATTGATGATGTTTTGGGATACAAACGGTCAAAGTTATCTATTGTAGCTTTCTTATTTGGTTTATTAGGTACTTCCTTGGCTTTAACCATGCAAATAGGTATGATGGGTGTAGATTGGCCGATGATTATAGGGGGTAAAGATTTTATTCCTTACCCATCATTCGTACCCGTAATATTTGAATTGACAGTCTTATTAGCCGCTTACGGGATGTGTTTCACTTTTTTTATTGTGAGTGACTTAAAACCTTGGGCCAAACCAAGAATTTTTGATACTAGAATTACTGATGATAAGCATATTATGGCAATTGATCTTGATCAAAATAAAATTGGTTTTGCCAAAATTGATCAAATTTTGAAAGATAATGGTGCAAGTGAAGTGAATCAGAAAAACTTTGATGAAGCTTAAAATGAAAATAAATAATATTTACATAATTGTTATCGCCCTGTTCATGTTATCATGTGCAGCTGGACCCGATAATCCAGGTGTTGAATTTTCGCCCCAGATGTATCATTCAACCCCTTATGAGCCATTGAGTCAAATTGTCGACAAAGAAGCGGGTCGTTGGGTAAGTTCAAATGGAGAAGGCGTCCCTGCTGAATTTTACAATTCAAATCCCTATAATTCATTCAATATGACCATGAGAGAACCAGTTGAAGGTACGGTCAAAAGAGGTCAGTATTTAACTCCAACATTTTCTCCTGATGACTATGCTTCGGCCGACTTGTTATTAAAGAATCCATTGGATTCGACCAAAGCTGTAATAGCAGAGGGTAAGGCTTTATATACACGCTTTTGCAGGCACTGTCATGGCGTAAAGGGAATGGGTGATGGCAAGGTAGGAAAGGTGTACAAAGGTGTCACAGCATATACTTCTGCCTCTGTAGTGAATAAAGGAACTGGTCATATTTATCAAGTCATAACCCATGGGAAAGGAAGAATGGGTGCGCATGCTTCTCAAATCAGTCCAGAAGATCGTTGGAAAATCGCCATGTATGTTAAAGTTTTACAGCAATAAATACGCAAGTCTATGACCAGGGTAGAAGAAAAATATGATTTTTCGTTAAAAACCAGAAAAAACCTTTTTATTACAATTTGTACCGGAATTGTCCTTACGGTTTTAGGTATTGTTTCAATGAATGCTAGTGGGCATCATGAAGAAGTAGCTAGCAATGAAGGCCATACCTTTAATTGGATTAGCCGTTTGGGTGTTGATATCTGGATTAATAATGTGTATTTTATAGGAATCTCTATCGTTGGTGTATTCTTTTTTGCGTTACAATATGCTGCACAAGCAGGTTGGTCTGCAGGGATCAAAAGAATTCCTCTAGCCTTTGGTAATTGGTTGCCCATTGGAGGAGCTATTATGCTGGTCACTTTTTTCGTATTTGGGCATGATCTTTTCCATTGGACACATCATGATTTATATGATACTTCCTCACATGAATTTGATAGTATAATAAATGCCAAAAAAGGTTATTTTTTCTGGCCTTTAAGTGATCATCCGGCCATTCCTGTGTTTTTTATAGCAAGGATGTTATTTTTCTTCGGATTATGGTATTATTTGTTCATAAAGCTTAGAAAGTTGGCTTTCCAAGAGGATTTAGAAGGAGGTACGGCTTCTTGGTATAACATGAGAAAGTTATCCGCGGTATTCTTAGTAATTTTTGCGGTAACCTCGTCTATAGCTGCTTGGGATTGGGTGATGTCAATAGATACACACTGGTTCAGTACCATGTTTGGTTGGTATGTTTTTGCAAGCTGGTGGGTTACTACGCTTGCGTTGATTACTTTTATAACCATTCATCTTAAAGAGAAGGGCTTGTTGTCCATTGTCAATGAAAATCATTTGCATGATATAGGTAAATTCGTATTTGCATTCTCTGTATTTTGGACATATATATGGTTTTCACAGTTCTTATTAATTTACTATGCCAATATCCCTGAGGAGTCCGTGTATTTTTTCGAGCGTTGGAATAATGATCAATATGGAATTATTTTCTTTGTGAACTTGTTTTTAAATTTTATTTTACCCTTTCTTTTACTTATGCCAAGAGATTCAAAACGACATTCTGCCATTTTAAAAGTGGTAACTCCAATCGTCATTTTCGGGCATTGGATTGATTTTTATTTAATGATTACTCCGGGTACTTTAAAGGAAAACGGCGGATATGGTTTAGTAGAATTCGGAACGATGCTAATTTACGGTGGTGCCTTTTTATACGTTTTCTTTAATAGTCTATCAAAATCACCTTTATTTGCTAAAAATGATCCTATGTTGGATGAAAGTTTATACCACCACGTACAATAAAATTATTATAACTCTATGTTGAATGTAATTATAATCATCGCTGCAATACTAATTCTGGTAATATTATTTGCAATATTTAGAGTTTCATCTCTCGTTGATGTTATCAAAGGAGACTCAAATAACAAAATTCCCTCCTCGAATGGTTTACAAGCGAATTTATTGTTGTTATTTTTAATAATAGGATTGATTGGGGGAGGGTACTATTCATTCGGCGGCTTAGAAGAGGACTTTGTATTACCGGTGGCATCCAAACATGGTGTCATAACCGATACCCTGTTTTGGTGGACAATGGCAATCACAGGCATTGTATTTATTGTAACTCAGATCTTCTTGTTTGGGTTTTCATGGAAATATCAGCATCGGGAAAATCAAGTGGCTTATTTTTATCCACATAACAATAAGTTAGAGATGATTTGGACCATAATTCCTGCTATTGTCCTCGCAGCTCTTGTATTTACAGGTTGGAAAGCTTGGATTGATATCACTAGGGAATCGCCAGAAGGATCTGAGGTTATTGAAATTATGGGTTATCAGTACGCTTGGTCTGTGAGGTATCCGGGGGCAGATAATGTTTTAGGAAATTACGATTACTTAAAAATTGACGCTACCAATCAAATGGGTATTGATTTTTCAGACCGAGCATCTTTTGATGATTTTATCCCAAGAGAAATTCATGTTCCGAAAGGAAAACCTGTTCGTTTCAATATTAGGGCACGTGATGTTATCCACAGTGTGTATCAACCTCATTTTAGACTGCAAATGAATGCTGTACCAGGCATGCCAACTCAATTTTGGTTTGAGCCTACAAAAACTACAGAAGAAATGCGTTTGGAAACTAATAATCCAGATTTTCAATATGAACTGGTTTGTAATAAAATTTGCGGCCAAGGACATTTTGCTATGAGATACATTATTGTAGTCGACGAGTTAGAAGATTACAATGAGTGGTTCAAATCCCAAGAGCCTTGGTTAAAACAAAATTCAGATTACCTTTCGAAAGTTCCAGAAAAATTGAGAGAAGTGGCGAGTATTATGGTAGGTATAGAAAATGAGTTAGGGTCAAATGTTCAAAAAGGCTTAATAATTAGTGGTTCAAAATAAATAAAACATGTCAATTACAGATATCCAAGTTACAGAAAAACTGACTGATGGTGATGACCATCACGATGACCACCAAGAACAAAGTTTTATCTTTAAATATATTTTTTCAACAGATCATAAAACGATTGCTAAACAGTTTTTGATTACGGGAATTTTTTGGGCCATTTTAGGAGGTGGGCTCTCAGTTCTTTTTCGTCTTCAGCTCGGATTTCCAGACATGGACATGGGCTTCCTACAACCCTTTTTTGGAGATTGGATTTCTAACTCTGGTAAATTGGACCCAGAGTTCTATTTGGCTATGATTACCATGCATGGGACTATTATGGTATTCTTCGTTCTAACGGCGGGTTTGAGTGGTACCTTCAGCAACTACTTGATTCCTTTACAACTAGGAGCTCGAGATATGGCTTCGGGATTTATGAACTTATTATCTTATTGGTTCTTTTTTTTGAGTAGCGTCATTATGTTTATATCCATGTTTTTGTCCACTGGCCCGGCTAGTGGAGGGTGGACAATATATCCTCCATTAAGTGCTTTACCTCAGGCTATGAGCGGGTCTGGAATGGGTATGACACTTTGGCTGATATCTATGGTTTTCTTCATTGCTTCCACTTTGTTGGGAGGGATCAATTATATTACCACTGTTATCAATTTAAGAACAGAAGGCATGACCTTTAGGAGAATGCCTTTGACAATCTGGGCTTTCTTTATCACTGCTGTTTTAGGTTTATTGTCTTTTCCTGTGCTGGTTGCCTGTGTACTACTGCTCGTTTTTGATCGCTCTTTTGGTACAAGTTTTTACCTTTCCGAAATATTTATAGGGGGAGAGGCACTTCCCAACCTGGGAGGGAGCCCTATTCTGTTTCAGCACCTGTTTTGGTTTCTTGGTCATCCTGAGGTTTATATTGTAATTTTACCGGCTTTGGGTATAACATCAGAAGTTATCTCAACTAATTCCAGAAAGCCAATTTTTGGGTATACTGCGATGATAGGTTCTATATTAGCGATAGCCTTTTTATCCTTTATCGTGTGGGCTCACCACATGTTCATAACGGGAATGAATCCATTTCTTGGCTCCATATTCATGTTCCTTACTTTGATCATTGCTATTCCATCTGCAGTTAAGGCATTTAATTATATCACTACATTATGGAAAGGTAATCTTGTATTTACCCCAGCAATGTTATTTTCGATTGGACTAGTATCTTTTTTTATATCAGGAGGTTTAACAGGTCTTTTCCTAGGCAATGCAGCGATTGATATCAATTTGCATGACACTTATTTCGTAGTTGCACATTTCCACTTAGTCATGGGTAGTGCTGCTTTTTTTGGCTTGCTTGCTGGTGTTTATCATTGGTTTCCTAAAATGTTCGGCAGAATGATGGATGAAAAACTTGGGTATATTCATTTTTGGCTAACTTTTGTAGGAGTTTATTTGGTATTTTTTCCTTTACATTACATTGGTATTGCTGGATTCCCTAGAAGATATTATTCATTTACAAATTTTGATGCCTTCAGCTCGTTTGTAGACCTAAATTCATTTGTAACCGTGGCAGCATTTATCACATTTGTTGCTCAATTCATTTTTTTATTTAACTTTTTTTATAATATTTTTAAAGGTAAAAAAGCACCGTTAAATCCGTGGAATTCTAATACTTTAGAATGGACAACCCCGAGAGTACCAGAGCACGGTAATTGGCCCGGTGAGATTCCTAAGGTTTATCGATGGCCATATGATTATTCCAAACCGGGATCGAAAGATGATTTTATTCCACAGACTATACCCTATCATAAGACTGAAGAGTCGAATACGGATTTCGAAAATGAGGAAAGTAAGAAAGAGCAATTTGATACTTAACATGTTAGTTAAAATCAGTAATGAAGAACATCGTCATAGATAACATCGATTATTTATCAAATAAGTTAACATCCTACATAGAGCTGTTGAAACCAAGATTATCTTTTCTTGTAGCGTTCTCAGCTGCTTTTGGTTTTTTGTTGGGAACCGAGGGAATTCCTGATTTATTTACTTTATTAATGCTTAGTTTGGGATCATTTCTTATATCTGGTGCTGCGGTAACAATTAATCAAATCATTGAAAGAAATTTGGATGCATTAATGAAGAGGACATCGGAACGTCCGATACCTACCTCCAAAATCACCTATCAAGAGGCAATCATACATGCGGCCTTGATATTTTTTATCGGGGTATTTCTTGTTGCTTACAATACTAATATTTTCGCCATTACACTCGCAACACTCTCATTGACCATATATGCTTTCATGTATACTCCTTTAAAACGTGTAGGTCCAATCGCAGTTTTTGTTGGTGCAATTCCTGGTGCGTTACCTCCTTTAATTGGTTGGGTGGCTGCTACAGGTACACTTTCCTACGAAGCATGGATCATTTTTGGTATTCAGTTTATATGGCAGTTTCCTCACTTCTGGGCTATCGCATGGGTTTCTGATGACGATTATAAGAAAGCAGGTTTTAAACTATTACCTGGCAGTGGCAAAAAAGATCTTAATACGGCCATCAATATTATGGTGTACACACTTTTTTTACTGCCATTGGGCTTACTTCCTACTTACTTTGGTTTAACGGGATTAAATAGTGGTATCATTGCTACTTTTTGTGGTGCTTTGTTTTTGGCACAAACCTTCCAATTAATGAAAGATAATTCGCACAAATCAGCATTAAGAATAATGTTTGGTTCATTCATATATCTGCCGATTGTTCAGATATCATACTTATTAGACAAACTATAATGAATAACACAGCAATTATTTTTGCAAAGCGAAATTTAAAACTGAAATCAGTCAATGCTAAGAAATTTGCCTTATGGCTTTTTATCGTATCTATATGCATGCTTTTTGCAGGTTTAACGAGTGCTTACATTGTAAAAAAATCCGACGGGAGATGGTTGGAATTTGAGATGCCAAGCATGTTCCTGTATTCTACCTTGGTGCTTGTACTAAGTAGTATCACGATGCATTTGACCTATTTAAAGGCGAAAGATAATTCACTCAAAGCGGTTAAAATAGGAATTACGGGTACCGCCATCATAGCCTTAACCTTTTTTTATATGCAATATTTAGCATGGATTGATTTAGTAGCTGAAGATGTTTTTTTTGTAGGAAATCCCTCTGGATCCTTTGTCTATGTATTTTCAGGATTACATTTAGCGCATCTTATCGGTGGCTTGGTATTTCTTTTAGTAATCTTTTTAGATACAATCAACTACAAAGTTCATTCCAAGAATATGTTGGCCATTGAAATGTGTACGACCTATTGGCATTTCCTCGGCGTATTGTGGATTTATCTGTATATTTTTTTAGTAATGAATAATTAACCACGGATTATGTCAAGCACAGCAATAGATATTAAAGAAAAAGAAAATTTATGGGGTGGAGGTGTTTCGCCAATGAAAGCAAGCTATGGAAAACTTATGATGTGGTTTTTTTTGCTATCAGACGCCTTTACCTTTTCTGCATTACTTATCACTTATGGTCTGATTCGATTCAGTCACCCCTCCTACGAGGGAGCTATTGATGACTTCGTTTTTTCTCAAGAGTATTGGCCTGTTCCCGAAGTTGTTTTTGAGGCCGTTCCCTTCTTTCATGGCGTACATTTACCTTTGATTTTCGTAGGCTTTATGACATTTGTCCTTATACTCAGTAGCGTAACAATGGTATTAGCTGTCGAGGCTGGCGAAAGAATGGATCGCAAAGGAGTTGAAAAGTGGATGCTTTGGACGCTTTTAGGGGGTATTGCTTTTCTGAGTTGCCAAGCATGGGAATGGAGTCATTTTATTGCAGGTACAGAAACAGGATCAAAACTGCTTGACGGGAGCATTTTTTATGGAGCAAATCTGACCATGAATGAATATGGTCCTCAGAATTTTGCTGCTTTATTCTTTTTTATTACTGGATTTCACGGTTTTCACGTCTTTAGTGGTGTAATGCTAAACTTTATGGTTTTTTTCCAAGCCGTTACAGGTAAGCTAGAACGCACAGGACATTATGAAATGATTGAAAAAGTAGGTCTATATTGGCATTTTGTTGACCTAGTTTGGGTATTTGTATTCACTTTCTTTTACTTAGTCTGAAGTTAACAAATTAAATGAATTAAACATGCAGCGAAATACACCTATTGACGTAAAGCCTATTAATAAAGATAAAATAAAGATGTTCTTGCAGGTAACTTTGTACCTTTTTGTAATAACAGTATTCGAATTTGCTATTGCCTTTACAGTACCACATGAATATAAATGGGTGAGGATATTCATCTTTATAGCATTGACCATAGTTAAGGCTTATTATATAATGTCTGAATTTATGCATCTAGGACATGAGAAGGGCTCATTAAAAATGTCGGTCTTATTACCTTTATTATTTGTTGTATTTTTATTGTTCATACTTTTATTTCAGGCAGATGCCATCTATCAAGCAGTTTATTAATTGAAGAATACATTAAAATTTTTAATTCTTACTATTGTATTTGGTTTACCCATAAGTTGGTATTTATTCCTTCAAGCGTTTGGTCAGAATCAGTTTCAGTTATCTCCGGTTGGTATGGTTGGTGAAACATGTGATTTAGCATCCGGCACTTTATACATCCTTGATACTTTAGTAAGTGGTGATGAAAAATTACAACTCCAAAGATTGGTGGTTCAGTTTACAGATAATGAATGGCCCTATCATTATTATAGTTCTAGTGAGGTTTGTTTCGGTGATTATAATAAATTTCCCTTGATATTTGTTGGTGATAACAGGGAGATCTTAGGAAATTATAAATTGAGTATTGAAGAAATTGATAGAATTATTGTTGAGTTTGATTTATTTAATCATTTACGAGATAGGTTATGAACAATAAAAGGTATTTAGTCTTAATTAGGTTAATTTCTATTGTGGTTCCTTTTTTGGTAGCTTTTTTGTTATTCGTCCCAACTAAATTAAATATTGGTGATTGGGTTTATTACATACCAACTTTCAATGCCTTTATAAATACGCTAACGACTTTCTTACTTGTTGGTGCCCTTATCGCTATAAAAAATATAAATATAAGATGGCATCAAACTTTGATGACTGCCGGCTTCAGTTTGGGGGCTATTTTTTTATTAACTTACGTGGTGTACCATTCCTCTGCCAGCACGACCATTTTTGGAGATAGCAATGGAGATGGTATACTTTCCGATGCTGAATTTGGTCTTGTAAGTACAAGTAGATCTATCTACATAGGTATTTTGATTTCACACATTGCATTATCGGTAATTGTAATACCACTTGTTTTGACTTCTTTCTTTTATTCGCTAAACAAAAGAATAGAAGATCATAAAAGAATTGTTAAGTTCACTTTTCCCATTTGGCTGTATGTTTCCATCACTGGTGTGGTTGTATACCTAATGGTGAGCCCTTATTACACTTACGGATGAAACTAAAAAGTATTTTACTGCTATTTTTTCTTCTCCTCGGCATTCAAATAATCAATGCTCAATGTGTGATGTGCCGTACGCAGGTAGTTAATAATGTGAGTCACGGTGATATTGAATTGGCTAGTGGTCTAAATTTAGGTATTATCTACTTATTTTCTGCTCCTTACCTTTTAATTTTAATCGTTTTTATTCTGTGGTACAGGTTTTTTTATTCCAATGGGAAAAAAAACAAGTTTATTAATCGTTATTAATGAATGTTGTTCAAAGTGTTGGAGAAGAATTATTTTTAATCTTGTCTTAATCATTAATAACTCCACAAGGGCAATCTTTGATAAGCGATCCTGAACTTGGGTTATGAAGTATATTCTGACTCTTATACAGAGCTTTATAAAACATTGACATATTTTGAAGGGGTATACTTGCTTTCAAAATAGTTTTTTTTCTTCTGGCTTTGAATTAAAATTTTGTATTAATAAGTTAACCATTACCTCCTTTATACTCTTTACCTTTATTTATTGGTTCTCTCTGATTATTTGTCTTCATTTGTTGATGGAGTGAAATATGATTGGGCTTTGAGTACTAGTATGCTCTAGTTTCTTTAATTATGTTGTGAATGTCTTTACGATTAATCAAAATAGCTATTTTGTGGGTTTTAAGTGGCGGTATAATAGCTTACGTGTTAAATAGGAATCAAGAGGATGACATTTCACGTAATATCAATCAAAAGCTTGTCAATATTATTAATGATCACTTGATGAATTTAGGGCTATTTTCAGATCAATCAATGTATGATGATTTGACCTACTCGCAAGACTTTTTCACATATAATTATCCTATTTACGTTTATCGAGATGGTCAGCTGATTTTTTGGAATTCTAATGCTTATTTCCCTGCCTATGAAAAAATAAAATCTAACGATAACGTACGTTTTATCACGGATGATAATATAAGCGTTATTTCACTTAGAGTGTCAAAACAGGAAGATTCTGGTGCCTTGGTTGAGGTATATTCTATCATACCTATTGCAACTAACTTGTTATCTGGTAATCATCAATCGATTAATTTGTTCAATGAACAATTGTTTTCAGACGTTGAAGTTGACTTCAGTATTAATGGATTTGCTGTTAGTTATGATGGCGTACTCTTATTTAAATTATCTGCAGTTCCAAAATCAACAGTTACATCTTTATTAGATTTTGTAATACTCTTCGTTTTGACATTTACTTTATTTTACACAATCAATTTAATATTAACTTTTATAGCAGCAAAAAGATCAAAAAGTTATTTGTGGGTTTTGGCTTTATTACTGTCTGTGTGGCTTACATATCTTTTTTTAATGAAAACAGGGGGAATAAATTCACTTGTTTTTTTTGGATTTCAATTAATTCCAAATCTTGCTTCTCTCAGTCTTGAACAGATTTTTGTCTATTTTCTATTTTTATTTTTCATATTGATTAGGCTTACTGTGGCTTTATTTAAATCTAAAAAAGTAATTAAGCTTTCCCTTATTAAATTCAGGACTTTAACAGCTATATTTTCCTTTTTAGGTGGGGTAATTATTCCTCATTTGTTATTTTCAGCTATAGAGTTGATTGCACATAATACCCTTGTAAATTTAGATATTACAGAGTCTGTACGGTTTAGTAATCACCGGATATTGTACTATTTATTTCTAATGTTGTTGTCTTCTTGTTATTTCTTTTTGAACCATGCCCTTTATAAATTTTTTATAAAAACTTATAACTTTTCAAAGCATATAGGTTTTATATTAATCATTTTACTTGGTTATTTTTTGAGTCCTTTTGGCAGTCAGTGGTATGTATTAATCTTTCAATTAATAATTTGGGGAGTCATGTATATGACTGCCTGCTCTTTTCAATTGAATAAGTTCAAATATATCACTCTTTTTTATCTAGTGTTGATTTCTGTATTCGTCTCAATTTTGAATGCCAAAGTGATCCTTGAATCTCATGCACAATCAGAATTAATTGAAAAACAAGATTATGCAGTTAAAATTCAAACTGGAAGAGACTCATTGGGAGAGTACTTCATTAGTAAACTAGTTGAAAAAATGGAAAATGATTCGATTATTTCGTTAAGATTTAAAAATGAACTTTTTTTTTCTAATTTAATTGTTGATCGTATAAGAGAGTTAAAGGCTTCTTATTTAAATAATTATGATATAATAATCTATTTGCTTGATAGTTGTAGAAATATTTATGGTTTTACTAAAGCAAAAGAATTATTTTTTTCTAAAGATTTATTGCTCAAAGCAAAGAATACTAATTATAAGAATATTTATTCTGTACCCATGATTGAAAATGGGCTTCATAAGTATTATAGTGTGATTCCAATTAACTCTGAATACCAAAGAGGGGAGATAATTGTAGAATACACTAAAAAAAGATACTCAACTCAAACTGTATTTTCCTCTCTCTTCAATATTGAAAATAAAAATTTTCAAAAATCAAAAATTTTCGACTATGCTATTTATCAAAATGGCATTCTCAAACATCAATTAGGTAATTACAAATTTCCATTAAAAATTGATGAATACTGTCCTTATGTAACTAATCAATCCATTTGTATTCATGATGATCAGTCTATCTATTTCACTCAGATTCAAGACGGCCGAATGTTAATGATCGTGTCTGATGCTTATAGTAATTATAGAAATTTCGTAAATATCACATTTACCTTTATTTTGAGCCTATTCTTCTTTGGATTTGTTTTCTTCATTATGACTAGACTTAAACCTATCGAAAGCTTTAGTTTAACCAATAAAATTCAACTCTATGTAGGGCTTTCATTTTTTGTTTCCACGGCTATAGTTGGTGCACTCATATTGTCTCAACTAACTTCATCTTATCGGGCTGAAATTAATAGAAGTTATCAAAAAAAGGCAGTGAATATTGCTCAAAACTTCAAACAAGACCTAAAATTATTTCTTGATAATAATACTGACAAGTATCAATTGACAGAGAAACTTGCCAAAATTGCTAATTTATCTAGAGGTGATATTTTACTGTACGACGCGAAAGGTAAAATATTGGGATCGAGTAATCAGGAGATATTTGATCAAAATATTTTATCAAAAAATATACATCCTATGGCTTTTGAACATATAATTAGTAATCGAGGACAAACAAAGATAATAGAGGAAGATTTAATAAGCACTAAATTTAAAACGGTATATGTAGCTGTTTATGGGAATGAAATTAATCAATTGATGGGAATTCTTGCCTTTCCTTTTTTTGATTCCAAAAATCATGTAAATGCTCAACAAATCGAAGTTTTCAATGATTTCATACTCTTTTTCACTTCTATTTTTATACTTACTATAGTGGTTGGTTATTACGGAATGAAAGGTATTATCAATCCTATTAAAATAATTGCTGATCGAATGAGAAAAACTCAATTTATGTCAGAAGAGACAACTCCATTATTGTATAAGGAAAAGGATGAAATAGGTATGCTCGTTTTTGAATACAATCAAATGTTATCCAAATTGGAGCTTAGTAAAGATAAATTAGCTAAAATTCAGAAAGAGACTGCATGGCGAGAGCTTGCACAGCAAGTGGCTCATGAAATTAAAAATCCATTGACGCCCATGAAACTAAAGATTCAACAGATGCTCAGGTCAATGAATGACACCAGTGTTAATTATGAAGTGCTTAATTCTTTGCTTGGGCAGATTGATAATTTGTCATCTATTGCAGACTCATTTTCTTCTTTTGCACAAATGCCGGTACCTCATAACGAAGTCTTTAACCTTTCTAAATTATTAAGAGAAACCTTGTCCCTTTATGCCTCAGATGAGTTACAAATTCATCATACAATAGCCGAGGACGTAATGATTTATGCCGATATTGATCTAATGAGACAAATCTTAAATAACCTTATTATTAACGCAATTCAATCATATTTTGAGAGTCCGTATTATCTTGAAGTATGCTTACAAATTAAGGAGGATAAATTTCTTTTGGCAATCAAAGATAAAGGTCAAGGAATATCAGAATTAGATATTTTTAATATTTTTAAACCTTATTTTACGACTAAGGAAAATGGAAAAGGAATAGGACTTGCATTTGCAAAGAAAGGTGTGGAACAAGCGGGAGGAAATATTTGGTTTGAAACTGAAAAAGAAGTGGGAACGTCTTTTTTTATCAAAATGCCCATGGCTAGTAATAAAAATACTTCTTAATGCAAATACATTTGCTTCATTAATTTGGTGGCAAAGATAAAGTCATTTAATTCCTTTAAGTCTGATTTAGTTACTTCGCTGTTAGAACCTTCCCAAAGTTTTTTCCCTTCCAAAAGGAACATAATATGATCTCCTATTTCAAATACAGAATTCATATCATGAGTAACGATAACAGTTGTAATCGAGTACTCAGAGGTAATTTCTTTTATAAGGTTATCTATCTTAATGCCCGTCTGTGGGTCCAAACCACTATTAGGTTCATCACAAAACAGATAATTAGGTTTATTCACAATAGCCCTTGCGATCCCCACACGTTTTTTCATTCCACCACTTATTTCGGAGGGCATTTTTTTATTAATATTTAGTAAGCCGACTCTTTCAAGGCAAAAGTTAACTCGATCAATTTTTTCTTCGATTGGAAAATCTGTGAGTATGTCAAGAGGGAATCTCACATTCTCTTCTATGTTTTTACTATCGAATAGAGCACTTCCTTGAAAGAGCATACCTATTTCTCGCCTAATTTGTTTTCGATCTTGCTCAGATCCATGAATAAAAGATCTCTCGTTGTATCTAACATCTCCTAGATCAGGAGTAATAAGTCCCACTATATTTTTTAATAAAACACTTTTACCCGTACCACTTGAACCAATTATTAAATTATTTTTTCCCTTCAGAAAAGTCCCTGATATATCGAAAAGAACTTGCTTTTCCTTAAATGACTTAGAGATGTTTTTTATTTCTATCATCCTAATAAAAGTTGAGCAAGGGCATAATCTGCCAGAAGAACTGCGATACAACTATTGGTAACCGCTGAGGTTGATGCTTTACCTACCTCTAGTGATCCTCCAGTTGTAAAAAAACCTTTGAAAGAAGAAATAGACGCAATTAAAAATGAGAAAACCAAGGCTTTAATTATGGCAAATGTTATGTTAAACTCTATGAATTCATAGCGTATTCCATATAGATAGTCTACCGATGAGAGAATTCCCGTAATTGTACCCGCGAAGTAACCTCCAAATAAAATTAAAAAAATGGATAATATCACTAGCATGGGATACATTATAACACAGGCTATTATTTTAGGTAAAACTAAGTAAGAGCTAGCGTTTATTCCCATTACCTCCAAAGCATCGATTTGTTCGGTAATACGCATGGTTCCCAATTCTCCAGCGATACTTGAGCCAACTTTTCCTGCAAAAATAATAGCAATGATAGTTGGAGATAGCTCTAATATAGCCATATCTCGGACGACAAGTGAGATAACATAATCAGGTATGAAAGGGCTTACTAAGTTGAATGCTGTTTGAATTGTGGTAACTGCTCCCATGAAAATAGACACAATGCCCACTATGAAAAGGGAGTTGTATCCCACATTTATGCATTCTTGTGTTGTAAGCTTTATATAACTGCTCAAGTTTTCTCTACGAGTAAAGAGACTTCCCATAAAAGTGACATATTTGCCTAAACTTCTCATTTTCTAGTGAATTTAAACATATACTTTTAAAACTCCATTTTTTATAGTGGAATGGAGCTATTTTTATCGAAATTTGTAGTTTATTGGCATAAAACAAGAAAATATGAATTGTGTAGTCACGGGAGGAACAGAGGGCATTGGTAAATCTATCATATATTGTTTTGCGGAACAAGGCTTTGATATTATTACTTGTGCAAGAAATCAGACGAAATTAGATTTACTTAAAAGTGATGTTGAAGAAAAGTTTGCAGTACGAGTATCAGTTTTGGGTGTTGATCTATCAATAAAGGAAGAGGTTGTGAAATTTGGAAATTTTGTTAATGATATGGGCACTCCAGAGGTATTGATTAATAATGTCGGAATATTTACACCTGGTACAATTGATGAGGAACCTGACGGTGCCCTCGAAGCGATGATTAATACTAATCTTTATAGTGCATATCATTTAACAAGAGTAGTTTTGCCACAAATGAAGGCAGTTAAAAAGGGTTATATCTTCAATATGTGCTCTATTGCAAGCCTAACCGCTTATGCCAATGGAGGATCTTACAGTATTTCTAAATTTGCTTTGTATGGGTTGACCAAGGTTTTAAGAGAGGAACTGAAGAAAGATAATATCAAAGTTACTGCAGTATTGCCAGGTGCAACATTAACTCCAAGCTGGGCTGGGGTTGACGTTCCTGAGGAGCGATTTATCAAGTCTGAAGATGTCGCAGACCTAATTTGGGCAACTTATAGCTTAAGCGATCGCACAGTTGTCGAAGACTTATTGATCAGACCCCAACTCGGAGATTTGTAATGTTGAATATTGTACTTTTGAACAATTGCATATAAAAAAATGACATATTACACCAAAAGTCTGACCAATTATGAAAGAAGGCTGACACGAGTTGTAAATATTGGTGAAGTGCCTATGGGAGGGTCTTTTCCTATACGTGTTCAATCAATGACTACCATTGATACGATGGACACCCGAGGTTCTGTAGATCAATGTATCAAAATAATTGAGTCAGGCTGTGATTATGTTCGAATTACAGCACCGAGTATTAAACAAGCTAAAAATTTGGTTAATATTAAGCAATCACTCAGAGAAAAAGGGTTTTATACACCATTGATTGCTGATATTCATTTTACACCGAATGCAGCTGAATTGGCTGCAAGAATTGTGGAGAAAGTTCGTATAAATCCGGGCAATTTTGCTGATAAAAAAAAATTTGATAGCATCGCTTACACTGAGAGTACTTATCAGGCTGAATTAGATCGAATTAGAGCTAAATTTTCTCCGTTGGTGAGTATTTGCAAGGAATATGGCACAGCAATGCGCATTGGAACCAATCATGGATCTTTGTCTGATAGAATTTTGAGTAGATATGGAGATACACCCCTAGGTATGGTTGAATCTGCCTTGGAATTTATTCGAATTTGTGAGGATTTAAATTATTTTGATTTGGTCCTGTCGATGAAATCTAGCAATCCTCAAGTAATGGTACAAGCTTATCGCCTGCTTGCAGTTAAACTTGAGGAAGAAGGTCTGCAACCTTATCCTTTTCATTTAGGAGTAACAGAGGCGGGTGAGGCAGAGGATGGAAGAATTAAATCTGCAGTAGGTATAGGGACCCTATTAGAGGATGGTTTAGGAGATACAGTCCGAGTGTCGCTTACGGAAGCTCCAGAGGTAGAAGCCCCTGTTGCAAAAATATTGATCGACCAATTAATTGAACGAAAAAATCCAATAGACTTGCCTCCCATAGCACATAGTCCAATAGATCCTTATTGCTATTATCGTAGAAAGACATTAGAAGTATTAAATTTTGGCAGACAAAATGTGCCTCGTGTCATTGCTGATTTTTCCGAAAATGAAAATATTGATTCTAAAAGACTAAAATCAGTTGGTCATTTTTACTTAACTGAATTAGATAAATGGGGTATGAATGATTTTGGTTGCGATTATATCTACACCGGAGATAATATACTTGATTTTATGCTACCTAATGGATTGCAACAGATTGTTAATTTTGATTTATTCAAAAAATTAAACCAAAGAGATCATATTTATCCACTATTAATTGAAGATCAATTGATTGATTTAAGAGAAGTTAAAGATTATTTTAGTTTTGTTCTAATCAATGCAGATACTATTAAAGATGAGGTTATATATCAACTCAGGGATTTAACTCAATCTATCATTATTTTGGAATCCCGTGTATCTAATGTATTTCATAGCTTAAGAAATGCCATGATAAAATTTATTGAGGCAGGCATTGAATTACCAGTAGTTTTTAAATATCATTTTGCCGATTTTTCAGAGGAGACATTTAGAATCAATTTGGCAACTAATTTTGGAGGATTATTTATTGATGGATTAGGAGATGGAATGCTCATGAGCGGGGATGGTTTGAGTTTTAAATTAATTAATGAAACTATATTTGGTATTTTACAAGCGACTCGAACAAGAGTAACTAAAACAGAATATATTTCATGTCCATCTTGTGGTAGGACGCTTTTCGACCTCCAAGAAACAACTGCGATGATTCGGAAAAAGACGGATCATTTGAAAGGAATTAAAATTGGAATTATGGGCTGCATTGTAAATGGTCCCGGAGAAATGGCTGATGCAGATTATGGTTACGTGGGTTCAGGCAAGGGAAAAATTACACTCTATAAAGGACAAAAAGTGATTAAAAAAGCAGTACCAACTGAGAAAGCCTTGGATGAACTTATCAAGTTAATTAAAGAGAATGGAGAATGGACAGAACCGCAGTTAATAAATAATGTAGAAAATGAATAGCGATCAAAAAAAATCAAGAAATGGATTAAATGAATTCCTTACTTATTTTTTCAGAAAAAAGGATCCTTCTAAGAAAGTAAGTATCAATCTAAAACTTATGCACGGTAT
>PYIJ01229874.1_pt1 | contig 19228 bp, 21 predicted proteins | sample 3578051 | NCBI WGS metagenome assembly PYIJ01 (sample SAMN08408021, study PRJNA431606) | Marine metagenome isolate SA_KN192-05_S13_5m, whole genome shotgun... | biome: marine; feature: oceanic pelagic zone; material: water; isolation source: surface water sample, 0.2-0.8 um fraction ... | reverse complement strand
AATTGTTTGCAACTATGTGTTTACTTGTCAACGGTGCGGTTGAATGCACCGATTACAGCGACTCAGATCAACAAATATTCCAAAACCTGTCCGAGTGCAACAAGGCCGCTGAATACAGATTCTATGGACTCACCGAAGTGTTTACAGTATATGAAGTGCCGTATGAAAAGATAATAATAGGTTGTAAAGAGATTACAGATTAATCTAAGGTACTAGCAGATTCGTTTAAGTCCAAAGCCCTGGCTATTTCATCACGGTCGTGTTTGTTCATGTTGTTGAGTAGAGCTTCACTCAGAGAATAAATGCCACGGTTGCTTGTGATAATGGATAGCTGTTCACAGGCTTTTGTAATGATCTGTTCACTGGTCAATAGGTCAAATCCTGCTGTGTCTATCCTGTTATCCCTCTTGGCCTTATCCGCCACAGACTTGAGGTCCAGTGGGTCTCTAACATCAGGCAGTCCTGAATTTGTATACAAGGCATCAATAGCACTTTGCTTTTCGGAGTCTGAACCAGTAGTGTACACAGGATTCAAATTGTTTTTGTTGGTGGCATAGTCCTGGAAGTAGGTTTGCCAGTTCTTGTTCTGTGCCACCTTGGACATCAAACCCCTTAGGGTTTCATCTTCAGCCAAAGTAGCAAATCCAATGTTGTTTGATAGTGTTTCAACGAAACTAAGTATGCCAACCAGATTACTATTCTCTAAGGATACCTGTACATTTATCTTTTCACGCATTTCAATTAGACTATTTCTATGTGTTAGTAATGGTTCAGCGGCCAAGGCATTGTTGAAGTTTGTGTGGGCTGTGGCAACGGCGGTTGCGAAGGTATCAAGTGTTTGCTGAAAGTCAGTTGAATCTGACACCACACTGTTGATAAAATTAATTAAATTGGTATATGCAGTCTCTAGTGCAGTTTCTGTTGCAAGGTCAGCATCAACTATGGCCTGGATGGCTTCCCTAAGCACTGTGAACACTGGCCTGGTGCTGTCTGTGGACTCAACGAATATGTTGTTTATTGTGCCAAGATGATCATTCACTGATCGTGCTTTTTCAGCGGCGGGCACACCAAACAGTTCAGGTATAAGTCCTTGTAGAGTCTGCACATTCTGTAGGATCTCGAGAAAAGTCGACGGTGTTGGATTGGATACACCGGTTTGAACAGGAATTATTGTTGCGTCGATAATTGTTGCACTGTGCCTGATTAGATCTCCAAACACTCTGCCTAGATTGATATGTGACACATTGTTGATATTAGCTTTTAGGTCTGTCTTCTGTGAGTCGGTCAGCACAGTGTTGGAGGCAATTGCCGTATCCAGTGTAGAACTCTTATCCACCCATCCTAGCTTGAGGACGTCGACGGCATTCTCCAACGCTTGGTTTGAGAAGTTCGGTGAGCTGTTTACAAGCGATAAAAATCCTTTGTTAACTGTCATACTATCCTGCCAATACGTCTTCCGATGCGCCGGCCATTGCACCTTTGTCTGTGCTGTCCCCACGTCTGGCCACCCCTATGCCCTCTGCAAACACTGTAAAGGATCCTAAGTTCACGTTGGCCTTATGGAATATACACTCGTCCGCAGATGGGATAGTGTGTGGTGTGACTGGGTCGCCTTTTCTTAACACAGGCTTGCCATTTGCAAACACCGTGTACTGGGTGGTGTTGACCGGTGCACTACCTGTGCATCCGTGTCCTGTTCTGCATCTGTCTTTGTCTCTTGATAGCCTTGGCATACCAGTATTTATGGATGCCAAAAACTGGCTTTATTTCTTACTGAGGTGAATAGCTTCAGGTATCATGCGGGGTTTTTCAAGCCATCCAACCACAGGAGCCAATACCAAGAAATACAGGAACCAGTACCCTGTTCCGATCCTGCCCAGCAGTATCCATAGTCCTTCTGCAGGCATTGCTCCGACATACATCAACAAGAAGAAATCACCCACAAGAAACCATGTGAACTGCTTCCATATAGGCCTGAACACATTTGATCTGATTTTGCTGGTATCAAGCCATGGTAGAAGTCCCATGACCCCAATCGCTGAAACCATTGCGATCACGCCGCCAAGCTTATCTGGAATGGCCCTAAGAACAGCGTACCAAGGCAAGAAGTACCATTCAGGCACAATGTGTGCTGGTGTCACCATCGGGTTTGCTTCTATGTAGTTGTCTGGGTGTCCCAGTATGTTGGGAAAGTTAAACAAGAAGAACATGAAAACTAAAATAAAAACCAAGAATGCATAAAGATCTTTTACTGTGACATAAGGGTGGAATGACACCGTGTCCCTGGTGTCTTTTGGTTCAACGCCAGTAGGATTGTTTGATCCAGTCATGTGTAATGCTATGACATGGAAGACAACAACGGCAACTATTAGGAATGCAATCAGCCAGTGTAAGACAAAGGCTCTATTTAAAAAAGCATCTCCAACCGCATAGTCTCCCCAAAGTAGGGTGACAATCGAGTCTCCAACAAGAGGGATTGCCCCAAACAAACTGGTGATAACAGTTGCACCCCAATAACTCATCTGTCCCCATGGCAAAACATAGCCAAGAAAGGCTGTCGCCATCATTAGGAAATAGATTACAATACCAAATATCCACATAAGCTGTCTTGGCTCTTTGTAAGATCCAAAGTATAGTCCCCTGAACATGTGTATGTACACAGCTATGAAGAAAAATGAGGCGAGGTTCATGTGAGCGTATCTTAATAGCCAACCCCCATTGACATCTCTCATTATGTGTTCAACACTGCTAAAGGCTTCCGCAACACTGGGTTTATAATGCATTCCTAGGACTAGTCCAGTTGCTATCAAACCTAGTAACGTGAAAGTTAATATTGCCCCAAAACTCCAAAAGTAGTTTAGATTTTTAGGCACTTGAAAGTCCAGGTACTCATGCTTGAACATTCTAAAGATTGGTAATCTGTTGTCAAGCCAACCCAAAGCGCCTGTAAAAGGTGAGCTGTTCTCTTTGACCTTATTCGTATTGACGGGTTTATAGTCTTTATTATCCATTTTATATTTTTCTTATAGCTTGAATTTACTGAATTGGCCTTTTTTGACATCTTGCTTGATGCCACCAACTATGTATGATTCTACTTCTGTTTCCTGTGGTGCAACCTGCATACCTTTGCTTGATAGCCAGTGCTGAGTCCAAGGGAGTGGGTTTTGTGATGCTGACACATCATACAAGGGATCATATCCTAGTGCTTTTAATCTTTTGTTTGCAATAAACTCGACATATTTTCCCAAAAGTTTTTCGTTGAGTCCGATTATTGATCCATCTTTGAATAAATGCCTTGCCCATGCTTTCTCCTCTTCAACACAATCTTTGAACATCTGGATGACAGTGTTTTCGGTGCCTTTGATTGCTTTGGTCATCTCAGGATCATCTCCCTTGTGCCATGCTTTCAAGACATGTGTAGATAGATTAAGGTGTGTAGCCTCATCTCTTGCAATTAACGAAAGTATCTTTGCTGAGCCTTCCATAAGTTTCAATTCACCAAACGCAAAAGTACAAGCAAATGACACATAGAATCTCAGTCCTTCTAGTAGGTTAACTGTGTTCATTGCCAAGTATAATTGTTTTTTCAGTTCAAGCATATCCACTTTTTTACCCACTGCATAATCTAACGCCATGTTTCCAAATTTATCATACTCACCTGTGACTGACTTGGCCCTCTTTAATATTTCTTTGTCATTAACGATTGTATCAAATACCTCTGTTGGGTCTGGATAAACGTTCTTCATTATGTGTGTATATGATCTGGAATGTATCGTTTCAAAGAAGTCCCATGTCACTATGCAACCTTCAAGTTCAGGATTAGACACATAAGGCAAGAACATTAGACTAGGTCCTCTGCCCTGCACACTATCCAATAACGTTTGATATTTTAAGTTAGAAGTGAATATGTGTTTCTGTTCTGGTCTAAAGTTTTGAAAGTCTGCCCTGTCTTTCTGTAAAGATACTTCTTCTGGTCTCCAGAAGTAACCAATCATTGTTTGATTAAGTTTGTCAAATTGAGGATACTTGAACTCATCATATCTTTGCACTCCACCATCCTCGCCAAAGAACATAGGCTGTTTAGTAAAGTCAATATCTCTTTGGTTAAAAACTGTTTTCGTCATATCTAATAAAGTTAAATTGTACAGGCGTCACATTCTTCGCCTTCAGTGGTTGTACTTATCTTTTCAGAACCATTTACGCCGTTTACCATAATGGGACTCTCAGGTTCTAATATTACATCTTCACCCTCGTCCTCAATTGGTGATTTAATACCTGCTGGTTGTACATCCTCTTCCTCCCCTTTGAAGTCATACGTGTTTTGATAGTAACTTGTTTTCCAGCCAAACTTGTAAGCCATTAACATGTCCTGCGCCATTGCAGACAAAGGCACTTCATTGTTTTCAAATTTCAATGGATTGTAACTCCAGTTTCCTGATATTGCTTGGTCAAAATACTTCTGCATCATTGCAACAACATTGATATATCCCTCGTTGTCGGGCATATCCCATAACAAAGTGTAATCGTTTTTAAGTTTAGGAAATCCAGGTGCTATCTGTTTAAGTGGTCCTTTTTTACTTTTCTTTATAGACATTAGTGCTCTAGGTGGTTCTATGCCGTTGGTTTCATTTGAAACAACAGAACTGCTCTCACTTGGCATCTGTGCTGAAAGTGTGCTGTGTCTTAGTCCATATTTGGCAATATCTTTTCTTAAACTTTCCCAGGCCATTCTCTGCTTATGTGGCACGATCTCGTCAACATCCTTCTTATAATGATCAATTGGAAGTAAACCATCTGCATATTTTGTTCTTTCGAATCCTTCACACTTGCCTTTTTCTTTTGCAATATCACAACTTGCTCTCAATAGATTGTATTGGAATGCTTCTGAAAGTCGGTCAACTAACTCCCATGCCTTTGGATCCGAATACTTTACTCCATTCTTAGCAAGATAGTGTGCAAGTCCGATGTAGCCGATACCAAGACTTCTTCTCTTCTTGGTTGATACTTCTGCGGCTTTTACCGGATAGTCTTGATAGTCAATAATTTGTTCCAATGCTCTCACTGATAAATCACAAATGTTTTCTAGTTCACTGAGGTCATTTAGTGCACCAACATTGACTGCTGATAGAATACAAAGTGCAATCTCTCCTTGATCATCGTCAACATGTTGGATTGGAGTAGTGGGTAACGTGATCTCTTGACACAGGTTACTCATAGAAACTTTGTCCTTGAAACTGCTATGTGAGTTACAGTGGTCAAGATTCATTATGTAAATACGTCCTGTCTCTGCTCTCTCTTTTAGAAGATCAAAGAAAAGATCTTGTGCCGCCACTGTTTTTTTTGGAATAGTTTTATCTGCCTCATACTTTAGATATAAGTCATCAAATTCTTCTGTCCCAAATGCTTCATAAAGACCTGGAGCCAAGTGTGGAGAGATAAGTGTGATGTCTTCTTCATTCATGAATCTTTCATAGAATAGTTTAGATATCTGTATAGAATAATCCATACGTCTCACTCTGTTGTCCTCAGTGCCTTTGTTATTCTTTAACACAAGAATGTCTTCTATCTCAGGATGCCATATAGGGAAGTGTACAGTTGCGTTTCCACCACGCACACCATTCTGTGTGCAACATCTCACAGTTGATTCGAATTTTTTTAGGAACGGAATGACTCCTGTGTGTTGAACCTCCCCACCTCTAATTTTAGAATTGATGCCTCTGATACGTCCTGCGTTGATTCCAATACCTGCTCTTCTAGCAACATATAAACCTATCGCCATGTCACTTGAAAAGATACTAGGGAGAGTGTCATCACTGTCAACGAGAACACATGAAGCGAATTGCCTGATCGGAGTTCTCACACCTGCCATGACAGGAGTTGGTATGTTGATCTTGTGCATTGATATCGCATCATAGTATTTCTTTACGTAACTCATTCTTGTCTTTGCCGGATAGTCAGCAAACAAAGTTGCCGCAATCATCATGTACATGTCTTGTGGAGTTTCATATATTTGTCCAGAACTTCTGTCCTGCACAAGATATTTGTCACAAATCTGTCTTAGGCCTGCGTAAGTGAATTTCAAGTCCCTGTCTCTTTTGATCCACGTATTAAATTTTTTAATTTCTGTTTTTGAATATTTGTCAAGTATGCCTTTATCATAGACACCCAGTCTTATGTTTCTTAAAATTAGTTTCAACAGAGGCACATACTCGTACTGACCATGAGCCTCCTTCCTCACATCATAAGAAAGTAACCTTGCCGCGGCATACTGGTAGTTTGGACACTCCAAAGAAATAAGATCATTTGCTGACCTAACCAAAACATTTTGAATATCTTTTGTAGTCATGCCATCATAGAACTGAATGTTGGCGTTCATTTCAATTTGAGATGAACTCACACCTGTCAAACCTTCACAGGCCTCCTCGACCACGAAATGAATTTTATTGATATCTAGTAGTTCTAACCTGCCGTCTCTTTTTTGAACTTTGATCGTACTAGAGTTTGTGTTCGGCATTAAGTTTTTTAAAATTTTGTTTTTTGATTTTGTTTTTGTTGTATCCATATTTATCTAAATCCGTGTTTATAACTTTTTTTGTCTTTTTTGTAACCCTTCATATGAATAAAAACACAACATCGCTGTGCAATTTTATTATGTACTAATATTATGATAAAAAAAGTTTTTTGTCTACAAGATAATTTAATTAATGAAGAACAACTACAGGTATTATGCTAGTATTGTTGTTTGGTAATCAATAGTTGCGTCTGTTCCGGTGCTGGTAGTTGTAAATTTAAACGCCACAGTTTCATTGCCTGCAGTTGAATCTTTGTCATCTAGTGCCGCAGTTAAGGTGACGCCTATGTCTGCTCCGCTCTCTGTAAACGTATCGTCAAATCCTACCGCTGTTGTTGACGCACTGATTACAAATTCACCAGTCCTATCAAGTGTCCCCCTTACTATTTTATATTTTATGAATATTCCTTTACCGGCTAGGGCTGGAAATTCGTTTATTGTTGTGGCCGCCGATGTGTTGTCGGGTAAAGTCTGTGATTTGATTGCTTTGGTAGTTACTCCTATACCTTGCACTTCAGGTGCCGCATTTAGTTCCGAACTACCGTCTGATCTTCTCAGATCTGTTCTTTCAAAGAAGTCTTGCACAGAAGAGCATTCATCATTGTCAAATTGGATGATTGGAACTTCTCTGATGGAACCAACTCCTTCGAAATTATTTCCTACAGTCTTTGCGTAGAAGTTTGCATGTGAAACTATGTGTCTTGGACCTGCACTATCCGTTGTCCCTGTCTTAGGTGCAACCAGAATAGCCTGCTGTCCTATGTCACTCCAACTAGAACTAGTAAACTGCATGTCACGTGGACCATCCGTTAGTCCTGCTGTGCTACCATCCATTTCTGCACCAATAAGTGCTCCATAGTATGCAGTTGAAAAATCACAAGCCTGGAACTTAACGTTAGTAGCATTAAAACTAATATCTACCAACCTAGCAAATTTTGTAAACTGGCACTGATTAAAGACAACGTTAGTTGTTGAATATGTTGCGTTTGAATGATTTACTGTAACACCTTTTGATGTTGAGGCATCGCTACCACCAGATGCAAATGATCCTTGGAACTTGACATTATTGAAATATGCATTAGTGACTCTGTCAAGACTGAAACCTCCGTAAGCTACTGTGTTTCTTAGGGTCATATTTGAAATTTGAATTTGTCTTGGTGTAGTGGCACTCGAGTTTCCTATGTTTGCGCCTACGTTACCATCGTCGTCTTGTGTGACCATAACCGCATTATTACCTGAATTTCTAATGATAGTTTTGTCTGGCCCTTCTCCTACCAAGTGTGCGTATGGTGGAATCTTAAGTGCCGCATTGATCCTGTATGTGCCAGCTGGAAAGAAAAGCACTCTTCTCGATCTTGTATCATCCTTGTCTGTGTCTTTGTAAATCTCATCTATGGCGTTTTGTATTGCTGTTATGTCTGCTGTAGAGTCATCTCCTTTTGCGCCGAAGTCTTTGACAGATGCATACTCGTCTAACCTATCACCTACCGATCTTTGCTGAGTGGTTGTTATAGGGGTTGAATCTCCAAGGTAGCCTTTATAGGTATGGCTTAATGCAGATGTGAAAGCTGAACTTCCACCAGTAACAATTTCAGTGTTGCCTACTGCAGGTGCGCCATCGGCCACCGTACCATTTCCGATGAACAATCTCTGTTCGTCAATTACGTAACCTAACTCTCCCGCGGCCAATTGCGGCAAATCTGTCCGTTTTCCACGTCTGTGTTGTATTCTAGATATCTGTACTATCGGCATATATGGTTATTTATTACAGTATCAACTTGTAGTATTGTTCCAATTTGCTGTACCACTTGCCAACCCATTGATCGTAGTTGTCTATATCAAACGTTTGATATTCATTGTTCTGTGTGCATATGAAGATACGCCCTGTATTAATCTGTGTATCATACATTTTGTTATGTGCCTCAGCATAGGCCACTAATTGTAAGAAATAATCTTCCACCCACTCTTTCTTTTTAAGTTTCCGGGCCTGTTTGAAATCCATAATTGCTGGCGATCCTTTATACACCCCCACCAGGTCAGTGGTGCCGGCATAAAGTTCTGGATAGTACAGCGACACCTCTGATCCCCAAACTTCGGAAACATCATTAAGTCCATTGTCGATAATCACGTTAGCCATTTTGTGTGCTTTTTGTTGTATGAGGTTAGAGCCAGGAGTCCTATCTTCACCTTTGACATGTTTCTCAAGACTACGATGCATCACGGTGCCAATGTTTGCTGATTCTGTTGTAATCTGTTGTGCCTTCTCCGCTCCAACCCTCTTCCGCCATGCATGTAGATGTGTCATATCTTTGGTTGCACCTAAAACTGTAGTCACACTAGGCACTTGTCGACCATCAGGTGTTTCATAATGCCTTTTATGGTTCTTCATGACTTTGGATAGATCGCCATATGGATATTTCTGAATGTAGGTAATGCCCTTCTCAGAAAGGACATCCGTTGGTATTTTCATCTTTATATTTTATATTGTATTGCTAGGTAAGTCAACTACTTACGTCTGTTCATGGCAGACTTTGCCATCTTTTTGACAACATCTGTGCTTCCTTGATCATCGTAGTCCATTGCAGGGTCTTTGTCTGCCTCGGCGTCTGTCTTTACGATAATCTTCTCGTTGTCAAAATCTGCAACCACATTCTTAAGGTCACCATCTTGATCGTATATTTTTTTGAAGACGTCGTAATTAAAAGCTGGGTAACCAGTGTTGCTCATTATCTGCTTAACAGCATCCATGCTGATGTCTGTAGGTCTATCCTTTTCATCAGCGGCACCCTTCATGTTCAATAAAACATTGATTAGAGCTGACTCTAAGTCTGTATCGTTTTTTCTAAATTCGTGAAATCTCACAGGACTACTTCCCTGCTAGTTTGCCGTACAACCTGTTTGACGTTTCAAACACTTCTTTGGATTCTCTTTGTTCTCTGCCTTCAGGTTCTGTACCACCTGCTTCGGCATCAGAGGCTCCAAACTCATCTGTCTCTTCTCCACCTTCTAAGTCCAGTGAGTCTAGATCTGTGTCCGCGTCCATCGTGTCATCGGCGCCCATCGGTTCTGAAGCCATTTCTTCTCCGGTCAATATCCTTACACCGTTGTCTAGTTCTTGTCTAGTTGTCGTCAAAGTGGCCTCCGCCTGTTCAATCGCTGGCTGGATTTTTTGCATGAAAGCATCTGCCTTTTCTGCTCCCATCTCGTCTCTGATTCTGTCTGCTAGTTCTAACATGCCTTCTGTCTTCATTGATGCTAGATCTTCCAAGTAACCTGTGACTTTGTCCATCATGTCCTTGGCCGCTAATATTAATTCTGATTGTTCTTCTACTCCTTCACTTGCTACCATTTTGCCTGTACCTTTTGGCATCTTACTCATTTCTTTAGTAACAAGGTCGCCTATAATTTCTTTCTTTTCTTTGTCGTCTAATCCTGATGCTTTTTGAACTTTTTGCACTAACTTTCCTGTTTTAGGATCAGCGTTCATACCACCATACTCGCCAAGTTTTCTTTGAGAGATCTCTTGGTTGATTATATCCAACATCATTTGATTCTTTTGATAGTTGTCGTCTTTGAGTTCTTGTCCAAAGTGTGTATTTTGTGTGATTTCGTGTATCTTTGTTCTCACGTGGTTGGCAGTATCTTCTAACTCTTCATTCGTGAATCTGCCTAGATCCATAGTTTGATTGAATCTCGACTCAAATTCTTTTAGTAATGATTCTGTTGTAACTGGTTTTGTAAGGTCTAAACTCTTCATACGTGTTTATTTATTATTTAGGCTCCGAACGTGTCATTAAAGATCTGCTGTATTTTGTCCTTGCATTCGTCCGCTAGGCGGTTTGCGACGTCCAGCCTGTCCCAGTACACGTCCTCCACAAGGTCGTCTTTCTCTTTCTGTGCCTCCCTTATCATGCGTTTAGCATTCTGTATATCAAATAGTTGTGAGGCGTGTTTGGTATCCAATTCTATCACGTTGAGTGGCACATTTTTTCCATCTGCTAGATAATGGGCCACCAGGATGGCCGTTTGTTTTAGATTTATGTCTTCATGTAATACCCTTGCCTCTATCATGTCTGCTATCACATACACATATCTTGTGCCTGTCTGCTTTTTAGGAACAATGGCTATTTTACCAATTAAGATGCCTTTGGAGAATTGTTTTGGTAGATGTCGGAACGGCCTACGTGCCTGTTCTTTATGTGCAAGATCGGCCAGTTTCTCTTTTAAACCGTAGGCTTCAATCTGTTTTAACAGTTCTGATTTATTTTTTTCTCTCATTGGCAACAAGTCTTATCTTCCTATTTAAAGCATATTGGGTGTCTTGGTCAAGTTTTTTCCGAACAAATACCGCTTTATCGGCCAAACGCTTTGCTCTGTCCACATGCTCTGGCGCCAATTGACTTGCTTTGAAAGATTTAGTTGTGTGTTGCCTTATGAATTCGACATCGTCGTCAGTGACGTAGACACGGGCCTTGGGTGCTATCTGTATGTACATTAATTGGTAAAGTATTAGCCAGGCATCTTCATCAGGATAACCACCACTGTTGATAGTAAACCTGCGACCACGGTGCCAGCCGTTGCTATGATTGTCTTTGTCTGAGATTTATGACCTGCTGTCATCTCTTCGTTCATCTTGCCTAGACGGAGTTCGATAGCACTCAATCTATCGTGTAGACCTTTGTATCTCTCCGAGCAAAGGTCAACGTGTGCTTCTAGGTTTTGTCTTTCTAAATCTGTTGTACTCATTATTATTATAAATTCTCTCAACTCCTGTTTGATCTCTCTGATCTCTGCCGCTATAGCCTGGAATTGTGCCTGTACCATTGCCTTTGATGAGCCTTTGTGTATTTTAATTGTGCCTTAATGTAACGTTATTTATCTATCGATCCTGCGTATGAAAAGTAGGTGTTTATGGTCTTCGAGTTTTGTGTGTCAAATGTAGAGAGAGGAAAAGTTGCAGTCTCTTTACAAAAACTGACAATCGGCACATGGTGAAAGTCGTCTTGAAGCAACAGGGTGGCGTCATTGTTATCACCATATATGCCTGCCTGCTCTGTGAAGAACTGGAAGTGCCACGTGGTGTGTTTGCCTTCGTAAAATGAACCAAAACCATGATTGCCCAAGGTCTGCATCTCTATTCTCTTTGGGTCTGTCTCCCAGGTTATGTTACCACGTATCTGCAGTAGTTGTAGCATGGTGTTGAAGTTTGCGTTCTGATCCTTGGCCGTCGACAGTGAATGTTTGTCATGCACAACTTCACCACCCTTGGTCTTGAACGGAAACTGCTGGTGTAGGTTGCCGTTGTGGGTGATGTCTACCAGGGTGTGTAGTCTGTATTCGTACATGTGGATATTTAAGTCACAAAAAAAAGGGTGAACAAATTAATGCCCACCCTTTTCTTATTTTACTGATCAGTCGACTTATCTGAAGTCTACTGCTGAACCAGCCACTACTGTCGCTGAACTCAAGTTCACTGAACCTGCACCAACTGAAGTTAAAAGTCTTAACTCAGATTGTAAGTACGCCGCTAACGTTTCACTGTTTGTTCCGTCGTACGTATCAGTTCCGAACGCACCTTCAAAGATCATGTCAAATACTTGACCGTCGTTTGAACCATCACTTCTTAATTTTGTGATGATGATAGGTGTTGCCATTTGTGATAGCGTTTTGATCGCCGCTTGTACGGCTCCTAATGCTCCCATCTCTGTAGATGAGAAGTTAGTACCGTTGACTGCGAAGTCAACTGTTACTGCCGTTACCTCTTTACCATTAAAGTGGTCGACTGTGTTTCCTTTTGTTGGGTTTACTTTCGTTGCCCCTGCTGTTACTGCCATTGTTAATCCTCCTTTTTATCTGATTAAATGACTGCGATGTCGCTCAGACATCACGTTAAATGTATTTAGTGGTAATGTTGGTAAATTATGCTGTATTATAACTGTTTTCCGGCAAAAAAGGCATTAATCTATCCGTCTGGAGCAAATCTCTCAAGACAGTTGGAACAATCACAAACATCGCAATTTTCACAGTTGTCACAACGTTTATCACAGTGGGCCTTGCAATTACATCGATGGCACTTGTCCTTTTTCATTATAACTCCTTGAATTTTCTTTGCAGGTCAGTGTTAGGCAGTTTGGACTGCAACATCTGTTTCAACCTTGCCAGCGTCTGGGCCTTCTGCCTTGCATTCAATTTTGTGTAGTTGGCAACGCCTCGTCTCACATTTTTGTAATTGGCATCGGTTATGTTCAATGCCCTTTCCAGTTGCGTGAGATTCCTGTAGTGTTCTTCCCATGTCCTCATGTATCTTCGCACTGCCATCACAGGCACCGGCTGTCTCTGCCTCATGGCCTGTGCCTCATTGCTGTTCTTTAGTTTCTTGGTAATCTCAGGATCACCTGCAACAATGGCCAGCATGTTTGCAAGGTCATTGTTGATCATCCGAACTTGATCGAAAGTGCCTTTGGCCAGTGTCTGTTGCACGTAGTTTTTGACAAACGGTGCAGTGTCACTGTCCTGGCTCATCAGCGCCATGGCCAGGAAACTGAGATATATCCTCTCGGTGACCTCTGGGAAAGTGTATCTCTGCAAGTCACTATGTCGCCTAATGACCTTGCCCTCAGATACATACTTTAAAAATGGTGTTAACATACAGATATTTATAGTGCTTATGCAACGAAACTTTATTCTCACAGACGTAATGAAGACTGGAAACCATCCGGAGTTGGAGGATTTTATATCAATGCACTCCTTAGAAGGCCAGTCATTTGACATGACTGGACAGTACTACGACCTGCACGACTTCAATCTTGACTCGTATGACAGGAGGTTCGCAATCATAGACACACGTGCTGTCAATGACCGTTTGAACGACAACAAATTATTCATAGACGAACTGCACAGGAGAGTCGATCTTCTCAAGAGCCAAGGATTCGTTTTTATTAAAGCAAATCCATGGGAATCAATAGAAAACATAACGGAACATCCAGAATATATGTACCCCGAGATTGATGTGGATCACATCAAGTGGACCGGAGGCACCAGTTGGTTTTGGCATCACATGTACCAACTACACAAGGATAAAACTTTCAACTTTGATCACTCTAACAAAAAATACGATTTCCTATACCTCAACAAGACGCATAGGAAACACAGACACAGACTATACAGGAGGTTGAAGGAAAAAGGCACATTAGGCAATAGCCTTTACACAAAATGGCCAGATAGGAAATTGCCAGCCGAGTATGAATTGCCATGGGCACAGGATTATCCGCGTTATGGGATGGACCAACAACTATACGAGAAACCCTACAACGACACTGCCTGTAGCATAGTTTCAGAAACCAATGACAACGACTATGAAGTGTTCATGACAGAGAAGATCTGGAAACCCATTATCGCACAACACATTTTCGTAGTACACGGTAACTATTTGTACCTTCAAAAGTTTAGAGAGATGGGATTCAAGACATTCAACAACTACTTCGAGGAAGCGTATGATCTAGATCGAGATCCTGATATCAGGATAGACACCATTGTCGATGTGTGTGATAGACTGCGTGATGCTCCATGGCAAGACATTTACCTACAGAGCCAAGCACTTAGAAAATACAATCATGATCATTTCTTCAATCCTGAGAAACTGAGTTTAGAAATTAATAAGACCTTAGACCTATTTCTTGAATTTGCTGATAGCCGTCAAGTTTCTTCTTGAGAATCCCAACCTATCAACCAACTTAACAGCGTTACCTGTTTTATCAACAGCAACAAATCCTTCTGGTTCTGTGACTACCAATCCACCGTCCGTCTGTTGGAATGATCCTATGGCCTGTGCTTGATTCATTTTCTTTAGAACAAAAGCCTTCATTGTCTGTACTGCCTTGTAGAAAGTCAGCATGGCCTGTAATGGTTTCTTCGCCCTGTTTAAGAACACAGGCATCTGCTTCATCTTTTCCTGTCTCAACTGTAGGGCCTTCTGTGCCTTCAGTCCAGACATTTGTTGTTGCATTCTGTCTGCGTAGAACTTCTTGAAGCCTTGCAAGAATTGATTCACATTGCTAGGCAACTGTCCTTGTTTGACCATTGCATTGATGTACATCTGGAACATGGGAATGAAGTCTTGATTTTGTCCCAACGTAGTAGAAAGGTTCCTTGGGACACCGTTTAACAATGTCTCTAATTTCTCGATACCGTTGTAAAATTGTTTAGTCTCTTCGTCTGTGAATTTAGCACTGCCTGATACATCTTTGTATGTGGCGTTGTCAAAGAACACGTCATTGCTTTTGGCAAAGGCACTGACATCCGCACCACCTGATGCTGACATGTCTGCAAGTGTATCACCGTTGTATGTTGTATGGAATATTATTCCCACTTTGGCTCTGTCTATTTGTTTGCCAAGTGCTGACGCTTCTGGCACAGCATAAGTGATTGTGTTGGGTGTGAACGTCAAATTGGGTTTGCCATCTATGTTCTTACGTGTGATGTCCTCGTCTGTAAACAAAAGATCACCTTGAACCACGCCCTGTATATTAAGTTTTTTGAGATGCACCAAGCATTTCAGAAGTTTCTGTCCTAGTTCATCTGTGCCATGATTGTTTGCTATATCTTTCTTTGTGTAATTAATTTTTGCATTTTTGGCAAACACCGATTTGGTCCCAACAAAGAACTTGCCATTGTCTGGATTGGTACCACACACCACGGCAGGTGCACCGTCCCACTTCACTGACACACTCATTGCTTCAGAGCTGGATCCCTTGAGTGTCAATAACAGTCCCCTGAAGTACTCAACCACTGCCTTGCCACCCTCATAGCCGTCGGTGATCACTATGTCCTCTATGTGTTCAAGGTGTGTCCTTTTAAACTCTGTTAGGACATCTTCTATCAACATGATTAGTCCTCTTTGTATTCGCCGTCTTTGATTTTCAACACATTCTCTTTAACATCTTTGTTCTCTTTGATGCGGGCCACCCCTTTTGTAAACTTTGATGGATCCATATTTTTCAATGCTGAATTAAATTTTTTCTCTAGTTTGAATGCAGTGTCTCTGTCGAAGTTCTCTCTGATATAGTACAATAGTCTTATTGCTGATTCCAATATGTGAGATGCACGACTCTCTACAACCTCTTCCTTATCTCTTTTCAGAGGCATTGAGCTCAATTCTTCTAATAGACTTCTAGTTCTTTTTTGCATTACTGGTATTTACTCTTTATTGTAGCACAATTAAAGCAAAAGTCTACAACTTGTTTGTCTTAATATGTTCTAAAATACGGTTTTCCAATTGCATATACTGATCTTTCTCATGATGATGGGCAAGTTTGTCCGTTTTCTTTTTTTGCTCGTCGTCCAAAGTGTCCCACATGAATTTGTTCCCACAAAAGGTCCATAGGTCTAGTATTCTTGGGTTTTGATTAATAATATTGATCTTCTCAAAGCCTTTATAACCTTTAATGTGTTTTGTGTCAAAATCATTACACATGTCCCACATCAAGTAGGGAATGTTATTATGGTCAAGGTATGCTGACAACAATATAATGTCAGTGAACATCTTGTCCCAATATGTTTTGATAGTGGGTATAACCTTGTAGTATCTGTCGACAAGGTCACGCAAATCGTCTAAGTCAATGTTTTGAAGATTGTAGTCCCCTGAAAGATAGTTGGAGTTTTGAAGTGGTATCCAACTGCCATCGATTTTGTCTTGATCACTGCCCAGGGCAAGTTCCCATCTATGACAAAATGTAATAGGTATTAGGACATAGTCCGGATTTCCATTTTGTGCTGTCCATTCTATTGTGCTTCTTACAGTTCTTTGAAAACAAGTGCCTGGTTTAGAAATATTGACGTGTTCATGCATACCAATGGCAGAAATGAATTCTTCACTGGGTGTCCAGCATTGACCAAAACTGCAACCATTGATTAGTAATTTTTTCATTATTTTCTCAGAACAAAATATTTTCTCGAATTGGTATCATCGCGGATATCTAACACTTTCAAATTAAACATCTCTGCCAGTTCGATTATGAATGGCACATTCCATCCAAAAAACTCAATCCACTTTGCCTCAGGCTTGTCATGTTGTACTCCTGGATTGACCCTAAAGAACATCGTGCCTTGGTCAGCAAGTAAATTTACACACTTACCTACTTCTGCTAATATTTTTTCTCTGCTTCCAAAATTGACTGATCCTAGACATAAAAGCACATCAAATTTCTGTGCTGTTTTGTATTCCATTACACTGACCTTGATATCTGCTTCATCATTGTATGGATCTATTCCTATGATATTGTTTATCTGGCCTTTGAATTCGTTATACCCACAGCCAACGTCAAGCACTGCTCTTGGTTTTAGATTGTTCACCTCGTCAATCAATGCAAGACCAGAATATTTCCATTTCTTCATATCGTTCTGCCAGTACTTGGAGAAGTATTTGTGGAGACAAGCATCGTCAATCAACTCTGCGTATTGTTCTAATGTATCGCAACGTTTGACTTCTACTCCGAAAGTTTCTTTGATGTATGGTTGTGTAATTTTGGATAGATTATTCTGACTATATGCCAGCAACCTTGCGAATATTTTTTTATTCATAAACTAATAGTAATTTATATTGTGATAGAAGTCTATATTCTTTTTTTGACTTGCTTCGAGAGTATTTTGTCAGTTTCTTGACTTTTCACTCCGGTAACAACCAGCATAGGCCTTGGCTTGTTGCTTGAGTTTGCTGTTGCGTGGGGGATATTCTGCCAGTCAAATGTGTGAATGTCTCCGGCCCGCCATCTATCAAAATGCTCATTGCCATACATTATGAACTGTCCTGGCTCCCAGTCCTGCAACATTATCATGATTCTGATCACGTTGTTTGGATCAGAGTCTAAGTCATATAGTTTGTCTATGTGCATGTTCAGTACCTCTCCTGTGAACTGAATGTGTAGTTTGCTTTTCACAAGATTCAATGCAAAAAAATCTGTCATTCTTTGCAGTGTTGGACATTTTGTAAAGTCTTTGAGTCCTCTATATATTGTCATTTTAGGATTGGCACCAGCGTTCTTAAGATCGTTTTCTTCTGCTTCGACATCAATGTTAGTATTTTCTCTGCCAGTGCCTTGTCTTCTATTGGCCCAGTTCAAAGGCTTGGCATCTTCGATCACTGATTGCAGTTCTGTTTGCCAACCGCCCGTAAATTTTCCCAAATGTTTTACACAGTCAGTATCTTTGTGCCATTTGTTGAAGTGATAGTTGCTTCTTGCTTTTGCGTCTTCCCAATTACTTGTAGACATATACCTGTATTCCTTTGTCGGCGTAATTATGTATTTTACCCTTTGTGTCAGGGAATGTTATTTCTAACAACCTGCAAAGGTCCACATTGTCTTTGGGCTTATGAATTTTGTCTTTGTTATCTTTTATAAACTGCATCATGTCCTTGTTTTCATTTTGTATGTGAACCCACATCTCATCTAGATTTTGGAAGTGTCTGTAGTTTGGGTATGTTATGTTGAATTCACCACACAGTTTCCACCACTCCAAGCATTCGTAGTCGTTCCTGTAAACCATGACTATTGGATGTCCAGTTTGTTTTAATGCATCAAGTTGGTGTGCAAATGTGTGCGACTTGACAATACGTTTGCCTTTGCCAGTGAATGGACCATCCCAGTCTGTGTTTTCAAACTCCATGTCTGGATCCCAGTATGCACCGATGTGCATAAGGTGTTTGCGTCCAGGGGTATCGGCATCGTGGAAGTAGCGTCTCTCTTCGGAGTAGTCGGTGTGATCTATGTCATCACTCCAGTAAATGTTTTTTACAACACTACTCCACTTTGATCCCGGTGCCCCTGTAAACAAAATATACATCTACTTGGTCAACTCTTCCTTGTAGATTGCATTGTATCCTAGTTGATTTTTTCCAAAATCAGATAGTGTTTTCAATGCACCTGGTGTGATGAATGACTTCAGTGTTTTCACTGCGGCGTCACCCTCTTCACCTGTTCTCCATTCGTACTTGCCAACTTTCTTTTCGATAGCGGCAACTGACTCTGGATCCTTTATCATGTCGTTGAGAGCGGCAACAAGTTTGTCCTTGTTTGGATTGCCCTTGTTTACCCAGAATGCTTTCTGCAAAGCATCTCTCCAACTCTTGACAAGTTTGTATGCATCATAGAAGTCACCGCTTGGTGCCACTCCGTATGTGGATTCATACAGTTCCTCGAATGTTGGTTCTGTGAAGTTTGGATCCTTGTCATGCTCACCTGTTTTCACATTCAGCAGTCCATGGTGGAACCAAGTGTATGCGTCACCTTTGCCTATCACTGGCATCACGTGTTTCTTGTATGCGGCAGGGTTCTCCCTTGTAGCGTTCAAGTCTCCTCTGATGAATGCAAGTCTTCTCTCAGACCCTTTCATTCCCTTTACCCATACTATCTTTTCTTCAAATGTTTTCACTGGATCACCGTTTGGTCCTGTGAGCAACATTACGATTGCCATGATCTCTGGAGTCATTCCAGATCCTGACGGAAACTGTATAGGTCCGTTCTTTGTGTCTGCCTTGTTCCTTGCACCCACAATGATGTTTAGGTTCATGTGTCCAACTGATTCCCAATCAAAGTAATTGTACTCCACAGGTTCCACGAGATATGATATACCGTTACCACCATGTGATACAAGTATTGTCTT
>PYIJ01408597.1_pt1 | contig 19370 bp, 22 predicted proteins | sample 3578051 | NCBI WGS metagenome assembly PYIJ01 (sample SAMN08408021, study PRJNA431606) | Marine metagenome isolate SA_KN192-05_S13_5m, whole genome shotgun... | biome: marine; feature: oceanic pelagic zone; material: water; isolation source: surface water sample, 0.2-0.8 um fraction ... | reverse complement strand
GGTGATAAAGGCGGAAGTGGCGGAAGTGGCGGAAGTGGCGGAAGTGGCGGAAGTGGCGGAAGTGGCGGAAGCGGCGGATCTTCGAGCGCTGGAGGCGGAAGTGGTAATTACAGTAATTCCTCAAGTTTTGATGATGAATTAAGACGTATAACATTTGAAATTGAAAAAAAAGGCAATCTTGAAGGTGCTCTTAGAGACCTTGAAATCTATGTTTATGAAAATCCTGCAAATGCTAGCGGGTGGAATATGATTGGATTTGCAAGTAGAAAGTTAGGCAAATTTGAAGATGCTGAAATATATTACAATACTGGCTTAGAAATTGACTCTAATCATGAAGGGATCCTAGCATATCAGGGTGAGCTATACTTACAGACCAATAGATACAACAAAGCTATAGAAAATCTGGATAAGTTAAAGGATCTTTGCAATTTCAATTGCTATGAAAAAATTGAACTTGCTGAAGCCATTGAAAAATATGAGTTAGAAAACAATCTTTAACAGGTTGATTTCTTAGAGTTCCCTATTATGCTGAATAGTTAGGAATTTATGATAAAGTTTTTAGTATTCTTTGTATTGGGCGCAGCAACCTTGTATTTTATTATACGTGCATTTGTGAATAGTGAACCTGGTAAAGTTGGGAGATTTCTTAAAATAATCTTAATAGCAGCAATCGTTTTTGGAATAATTTATTTTTTATTTAGAGGTAACTTAGGTTTTCTTGCACCTTTGATGGGCATAGCCAGAAGATTATTGGTTGGTTTTTAAAGATGGATCCCATTTTAAAAAAAATATTCATAATTATTTTCTTCTTTATTTCATCAATAACCTTTTTTACATCCTGTGATAATGGTCCGGATCAGTCTGCTGCTTTTACTGGAGTAAGAGTTATAGATAATTCATATTCCCCCCCAGTTGTAAGAATAAATCCGGGTGGCAAAGTTAGATTTAATAATTGGGGTAATAACCCCCACAATGTTATAGCTGTCGATGAAAGTTGGGGCTCCTTAGCAGAAATTCCGAAGGGTGACTATCTTGATATAAATTATGAAAATGAAGGACTGTACAAATATTTGTGCTCATTTCATGCCTCTCCTGATGGAAAATGGGGCATGGTTGGTTCTGTTGTTGTCGGAGATATAAATTATGAAGACTATACCAACTTCTCAAAAAAAGATGTGGTTTCAAGGTTTACGGGAAATGTAAGGCATGTGCCTGATCAATATGAAACAATTCAAGACGCTGTTAATGCTTCAAACCCAGGTGATCTTGTTTTGATTAAGCCAGGTATTTACTACGAGGAGGTTGTTGTCAATGTTCCCTCAATCACGATAAGGGGTTGGGATAGAAATACTACAATCATCGACGGGGAGTTTGAAAGAGGTAATGGTATTTTAGTTGCGGGTGTTGATGGAGTAGTTATAGAAAATATAACTGCAAGAAATGCATTACTGAATGGTTTTTATTGGGCAACAGTCAAAGGGTATAGAGGCTCTTATTTAACAGCGTATAATAATGGTGATTATGGTGTATATGCATTTGATGCCGTCGATGGAGTTTTAGATCATTCTTATGCCTCCGGCTCACCAGATGCAGGTTTTTATATTGGCCAATGTTATCCATGTGATGCAATCGTTAATGATGTCATTTCTGAAAATAATGGACTTGGTTATTCAGGTACAAACTCGGGTGGCTCTCTTTATATTATAAGCTCAGTTTTTAGAAATAATAAAGGTGGATTAGCGCCGAATACTTTAGACTCGGAACTTCTACCTCCTGAAAGAGAAACTTTTATTATTGGGAATCTTATTGAAAACAATAATAATATAGATGCCCCCGCTACTCAAGCAACTAACTTATCACTAGGAAATGGAGTTGTCATTGCAGGAGGAAATAACAATATTATTAAAAATAATGTTATCGCTAATCATAATCTTTACGGAGTTATTATAACTGCTACAGCAGATGTCAATTACTGGCCTGCCCATGGGAATCGGGTTGAAAGTAATTTGATCATAAATTCTAAAAGAGCTGATATTGCCTCTAGTGGTTTGTCTAATTTAGGAAACTGTTTTGAAAATAACTACTTCAACACATCAATTCCGCCTGGCTTACAAACACTCAATAAGTGCAACTCTTCCTTTTATCCTTTAAGTGCAGATTTATCAGGTATGTGGTCATCTTTGGCGCGCGTAATTCAGACAAGTGATGGAAACTATGATCAAGGTGACTGGCGTACGTTTGAAGCGCCTGCTAACCAACCCAACATGCCCATTATGGATGAATTAATAGACCTCGGTTACGATAAAACAACATTGCCTGTTTCAAAAATATGGCGTTCAGTTAGGCCTGCAGTTGAGGTTTTTAGTCAATATGAAGACGTTTTGGAGGAAATAGAGCTGCCTCAAGAGGCCAGAAACTATTTGAACTAATTCCCTAATTGTTTAACCTACAATTAGGAGATAAAAATAAATGCCTGGAGTTACTTTTTTTCCATTAGAGGATGTTCCATTCCTATCGCTTTTTTTTAATTTTTATGGATATTACCTTCCTATCTTTTTGTACGCTACTTGGACGACAACAGCTCTATTTGACTTACATATTGGAAAATACAGAAGCGCTCCATCTAAAATAATTTGGACATTGGTTTTAATGTTTGTCCCATTAGTTGGCCCTCTTATATATCACATGTTTGCCGCAAGGGAATTAGATGTTGTTATCAGAGCTACGATGATTTTTGGAGGCATTGCTGTCATGACAATTGTTTTTTTATATCTTGGTTTCGCGCTTTAAATAAAAGTGAAGTTCGACCCACGTATAACGCCCATCAAGAGTAATTTAGCTGCTTCAAATTATAGATATATCGTTAAAAGAGCAAAATACTCTAAAGGTAAAAAACATACAGTGGCCTGTTCGTTTGCACCATTGTATTCAAATAAAAAATCTAAATTAAGCACTCAACTTTTATTTGGAGAAGAATGTACCGCTTATGAAGTATCTAAGGATTGGTCTTGGGTTCAATCATCAAGAGATCAATATGTGGGATATGTACCCTCGGCAAATCTATCAAAAAAATTATTTAAACCTACTCATAAAGTAACGTCTCTTCGTACATACCTTTACAAGGAACCTGATATTAAGAGCAAAGATCTATTTCACTTAAGCTTTAATTCAGTTTTAGAAGTAAAAAAAACTAAAGGAAAGTTCTCTCTAATCAACGGAGTAGGTTGGTGTCCGACAAGTGATTTGTCTACAATTAATGAAATTGAGTTTGATATAGTTAAATGTGCAAAGCAGTATCTAAATACTCCTTATTTATGGGGAGGAAGAAGTTCTGTGGGTATTGATTGTTCAGGACTTGTTCAAAATTTAGCGCAAATTAATAATAAAATTTTTCCAAGAGATACGGATATGCAAGAAATTTTTATAACTAAAGAGATTTTGAGTGAAAAGAAACTTAAAGCAGGTGATTTAATTTTTTGGAAGGGTCATGTAGCCATGATGATAGATAATAAATATATTATTCACGCTAATGCTTATCACATGAAAACTGCAATTGAGCTATTAAGTTCTGCAAAAAAAAGAATATTTAAAACGAATGGTAAAGTAAGAAAAATGGGTAGACTTTAGACTAACTGAAATTAAATTTATTTCTGATAAACCAAAGAAGTATTAATGAGGGGATTACCATTAAGGCGGTAATTATAAAGAATATTCCCCAATCACCCTGTAACCAATCTACGAGCGAACCCGATGAAGATGCCATCAACGTTCTTCCTGCAGTCCCTAGAGAAGCCAGAAGTGCATACTGCGTTGCTGTATAGGTTCTGTCCACAAGTAACGAAATAAATGTAACAAAGGCAACAGTTGCAAATGCAGCGGCGAGATCATCAAGAAGAACAGCGGCAGCAAATAACAATTCAGATTTGTCAGACCATGCCATAAAACTAAACATAATGTTTGTTACGGCCATTGCTATCCCAGATAGAAATAAGGCCCTGACAACGCCAGATTTAATAGCAAACCACCCACCCAATAGAGTAAATGTAATAGTTGTAATCCATCCAAGACCTTTTGAATAAATTGCAATATCAGATTTTGAAAATCCCATCTCGTCATAAAATATGATGGACATCCTTCCAAGAAAAGCCTCGCCTATTTTAAATAGGAAAATAAATCCGATAATTAAGAAGCTGATAGTTACACCGTTTTTCTTAAAGAAGCTTATCAATGGACTTATAATTGTGCTAATAAACCATGCTGAAAATCCAGCAGCTTTAAAATTTTCTTGATCCATATTTTGAGCTTTCTGTCTTTCATTAGAGGTATCTTCAGGAATAAAAAGTAATCCAACATTAAATAAAAGAATTAATAGGCAAAGAAATATAAAAGTGAGTTGCCAATAATTTGCAAATCCAACTACTTCTAAATAATCAGCAACAAATAATGCTAACATTCCTCCAATTTTATAACCTGTCCACCATCCAACTACAGCAATAGAAGCGCCTGCAGCCATTGATGCTTTTTCATTGGCAGATATTTGTTCAATTCTAAGAGCGTCAATTGTTATGTCTTGTGATGCTGACGAAATTGCAATTAATAAACCTAAAAAAATAATGATCTCAAGATTATTTACTGGATTAAGAAAACTCCAAAATATAAGACAGCATAAGATTATAAATTGAAGAGAAATTATCCAAGATTTTCTATGACCTATTCGATCTGTTAGAAAGGGTATTTTTATTCTGTCAATTAAAGGAGCCCATAAAAAGTTAATTGCATAAACTCCAAAAATCAATCCTGCCCAACCAATAGTACTTCTAGAAAGTTCAAAGTCTTTTAACCAAAGTGAAAGTGCACTGCCAATTATTACCCACGGGAAACCACTGATAGCACCCAAAAGTAAAATGCGAAGCATTCTGTTATCAAAATAAATTGATAAGCCAACATTTTCTTTTGTCATACTAAATGAGAATAAGGTTTAGAGCCTGCAGCAGTCAATTAATATATTAAGTAACTATTGATTTATTCAATTGGAGCGGGATTATCGCTGAAACTTCTTAAATAAAGAATAACATTTGCGCGGTCCTTAGCTTTTTTGAGACCGACAAAAGACATCTTTGTGCCCTGAATATATTTTTTTGGATTGATTAAATAACTATTTAATTGCTCATATGTCCAATCACCCTCAAAGGCTGCCATTGCACTGGAATATTTATAATCATCTTTTGAACCAATATCTTTATTTACAATATTCCATAATCCTGGGCCAATTTTATTAGCACCACCTTTTTCCATAACATGGCACTGTGAACATTTTTTAAAAACTTTTTTACCCTTATCTAAATCAGCACTAGCAAGGAGAACTTGAATAGGGTCTTCTGTCGGAGCTTGGGCAACTGCCTCGGTCGATGTTGCAGCGGCATCCATTAATATTTCATCACCGCCCTCGACTTGATAAGCCGCAACTTTTGGTTTTTCGACGTGATAGAGTATTTCACTAAAATTCGCTAACCCAATAAATACAAGTGCTACAACTAAAATGCAGGCAACTATTTTATTAATTTCAAATGAATCCATAATGTTTTTTTGCTGAATGTATGTTATTAATTAAACAATATTCTAATTTATTCAAGTTATTATGCGTCTTCTAGTCGCATAAAATCATTATGATTACTCAAGAAAATACAGCAATTATTATACCTGCAAGACTTCAAGCTAGCAGACTTCCAAACAAACCTTTGCTTGAAATTCATGGCAAGCCAATGATCCAACACGTTTGGGAAAGAGCTGTTTTATCTCAACTCGGTGAGGTTCTTGTCGCTACGGATAGTGTAGACATTAAAAATTTAGTTGAAGGCCTGGGAGGGAATGCATGCATGACATCAGCCAAACATACTTCTGGTACTGATCGAATATATGAGGCCCTAAATAAATTTGATCTTGATCAAAGGATACAATTTGTAATTAATTTACAAGGTGATCTTCCAACAATCAATTCAGAAGCACTAAGCACTGTTCTCAGTTTAATTGAAGAAGAGGGTTCTGAAATGGGCACATTAGCATCCATTTTTAGTGACAAATCAGAAATTAAAAAAAACCAGGTTGTTAAAGCTTTTTGTGATTATAAAGAAAATGAAAACTCTACTTTGGCTTTAGACTTCATCAGGAAGAATGATAACTATGATGAAAATAAATTATATCACCATATTGGGATTTATTCTTTTAGAAGAGAGACTCTTAAAAAGTTTGTTACTTTATCTCAGACTGAAAGAGAGGATAATGAAAAACTCGAACAATTAAGAGCCTTAGATAATGATATAAAGATAAAAGTTGGTTTAATTGACTTTTTGCCTTTGGGAGTTGACACTCCTGAGGATTTAGAGGAAATTAAAAAGATTATAAAGTGATGAAAAAAATATCTTACCAGGGAGAACTAGGCGCTTACTCACATTTAGCATGTAAGGAGGCTATGACAGATTATGAATCTGTTCCTTGTAGAACATTTGAAGCAGCATTAAATAGTGTTAGGGAAGAGGAAGTAGATTTAGCGATGATACCTGTTGAAAACTCGGTCGCTGGCCGAGTTGCTGATATTCATTACTTATTAGGAGATTATGATCTCAAAATTTACGCTGAACACTTCCAGGAAGTCAAGCATCAGCTGCTCGCAAAAAAAGGAACTTCAATTGATGAGATAAAATTTGTAAGAAGTCACTCAATGGCAATTGGCCAATGTCAATCAGCAATACAAAGATTGAATCTAACTCCTATTGTAATGGCTGATACTGCTGGATCTGCTAAACACATAAGTGAGATAGGTGCGGATGAGGACTCTGCAATTGCCTCTCACTTAGCCGCGGAAATTTATGGATTAGACATTTTAGAGTCAGATATTCAAGACATGAAACATAATACGACACGATTTCTCATTATGTCAAAAGGCGCACAGCAGGAAAGAGACACAAAATTATCATATTTAACAAGCTGTATTTTTGAAGTCCGAAGTGTACCGTCGGCATTATACAAAGCTCTTGGAGGCTTTGCGACTAATGGCGTCAACCTAACGAAGCTCGAGAGTTTTATAGTTGATGGAGATTTTAATAAAGCACAGTTTTATATTGACCTTGATGGTCATGTCGATGATCCTTCTGTAAAAGGAGCTCTTGAAGAATTATCATTCTACACGGAGAAACTTCAGGTTCTTGGTGTTTATCCAAAACATTCTTATAGAAACCAATAATTTATTTATTGTGTAACCATTCAACTATAAGCTGATGCGCCACAGCCATAGCAGGTGGAATCCAGATTCTATCAGCGCTTTTACCAACAAAAATTCGATTTATATCTTCACGAGATAACCATACAGCATGTTCAATCTCATCCTCGTCGAGATTAGTTTTGTCATTATCCACATTTGAAAAGCAGCCAATCATTAACTGAGAAGAAAAAGGCCATGGCTGTGTAAACTTATATTCAACACTATTTACAGTAAGGCCTACTTCTTCTTTCACTTCCCTTACAACTGCATCTTCAATGGTTTCTCCTGGTTCGAGAAAGCCCGCTAGGGCAGAGTACATTCTTGGTGGAAATATTTTCTGACGTCCTAAAAGACATTTTTCATTATAAGTGGGTAGCATGATAACAACGGGATCCACGCGAGGGAATAATTCAGATTTACATTTATCGCAAACTTTTTTAGAGCCCGCATCAACTGTTCTAAGCCTTGAATTTTCACACCTACTACAAAAAATATTTACTGCATTCCATTCTACCATAGATTTGGCTTGGGCAAGAATCCCTGTATTTTCAGGAGATAGACTTTGAGCAATAGATCTTAAATCGATAAATTTACATCCAATAAAGATTTCTATATCAAAATGACTGCGCTCCTTAGTAATATCTATAGCATAATATTTTATATTCTTCATTTCACCAAGAAAGACAATCTGACACGTTTCAATGTGTTTCTTAATCGAATCGAACTTAGACAAATATATTGTGGAATTACTTCCTGGCTCTTTACTTACTTGAATGAGAGGTTTGCCAGAATCAAAAATAATATATCTCGCTTCTGAGCTGCTCATCGAGGTTTTTTGCCACTCTTCATCACTTCTTATGCTAGACATTCTGTCCAGAGGATTATTTGCAAATACAATTTTACTCATGATTTTATTTATTTAATAAACAACATTTAATGATCGTATGCTACAATATTTTGGGAGATTGAGTAGACAAGTTATTCGCCAATCCGGTCAGGTCTGAAAAGAAGCAGCCGCAACGATGATATTTGGGTTACTTTAATCTCCCACAGTATTAATATAGATAGATGTCAGAGAAAAAAAACTTACCAATTCCTCTAAAATATCGACCATTAAAGTTTAGTGAACTTATTGGTCAGGACCTCATGTCTCAAACAATTCAAAAAGCAATTGAGACGAACCGCGTTGCCAATGCTTATTTGCTTACAGGAGTGAGAGGTGTTGGAAAAACAACAACAGCGAGGATTATTGCTAAATCATTAAATTGCATGAATATAGACTCAAATGATGAAAAAGAGCCATGTGGTATTTGTGAAAATTGTATTGCTATTACTGAATCAAGAAGTGTTGATGTATATGAAATGGATGCTGCGTCACGAACGGGTATAGCTGATATAAGAGAGTTGATTGAAGGCGTTCAATACTCACCCGTATCTTCCAAGTATAAGGTTTATATTATCGATGAAGTTCATATGTTATCTACAGCAGCTTTCAATGGATTGCTTAAAACTTTAGAAGAGCCACCCCCACATGTTAAATTTATTTTTGCCACGACTGAAGTGAGAAAGATTCCAACAACAATCTTATCTAGATGTCAAAGATACGATCTTAAACGAGTTGAGCCTGAAGATTTAATGTTATTCCTAAAAAAAATTTGTGATATGGAAGGTGTACAATTTGACGAGGGCTCGTTAAAAATTATTTCACGTGCAGCTGATGGCTCAGTTCGTGATGGATTATCAATTTTAGATCAATCAATCACATTTTCGGATAAGGAGTTAACAGAAAACAAAGTAAAAGAAATGATAGGATTAAATGATCCTACGGAAATAATTGATTTTATAAAATTATTAACTTCAGGTGAGACGATTAAGTGTATCGAAATTATTAATTCTTTTTATGATAATGGAGCTGATCCGTCTGTAATTGTTCGTGATTTAATTTCATCAATTCATGACATCTCAATGGTAAAAATAAATGCGGATCAAGGTGTTAAAAACTCATTGACTGAAGCGGAGTACAAAGAAGTTAAGAAAATTGCAGATAATGTTGATTTACCAACGCTCTCAATGTTTTGGCAAATGCTCAATAAAGGACTGGGCGAGGTATCGGACTCATTTGCTCCAATTTCTGCTCTCGAAATGCTGATAATTAGAATTATTTATTTAAATGATATTCCGAAACCCGATCAGCTGATTGGTGATTTAAACAATTTGGTTGAAAATCAGGCCAATAACGTAGAAAGTATAAAAGTTAAAGAAGTCAAAGAAATGGATCCAAAACTAAAGGAAATTGTTGACTTTTTTCCTGGTACAAAAGTGGAGAATTTAGAAGAATAGTAGCATGAATAATTTTAACAATATGATCAAACAAGCCCAAGAGCTGCAACAGAAAATGGCAGATGCGCAACAGAAAGTTGAGACACTTGAGGCAGAGGGTGTTGCTGGCGGTGGTATTGTAAAGGTTACAATTAATGGAAAGAACAACGTAACCTCAATTAATATCGATGACAGTGTCATTGATAAAAATGAAAAAGAAATATTAGAAGATCTTATTATGGCAGCATTTAATGATGCTAAAGAGAAAATACAGAAAAAGATAGCCGATGAAATGAGTTCAGTTACTGGAGGATTAAAGCTTCCCCCAGGAATGAAATTACCTTTTTAAAATGCGATCCCGATCTTCGAATCCAGAAATTGATAAACTGATATTATTAATAAGCAAGTTACCTGGCTTTGGTCCAAAGTCAGCAAGTAGGGCAGCTTTACACCTTCTAAAAAAAAAGGAACAGTTAATGATACCTTTGGCAGAAGCACTTCTATCTTCCAGTGAAAAAATTATCACCTGTGAAGTTTGTGGAAACATCGATTTACATAGCCCATGCAGTATTTGTAATGATGAGAAACGATCAAAAAAACAAATTTGTGTAGTAGAGAATATTGCTGACCTATGGGCACTAGAAAAAGCTGAGGTATTTAATGGAATGTACCATATTCTTGGAGGTAATTTGTCTGCGATAAATAGTGTAGGTCCTGAGGACCTTAATTTAAAAAAGTTAATCGACAGGGTGGGTGGTGATGAAGTGGAAGAGGTAATTTTAGCGCTTAGTGCAACTGTAGATGGCCAAACTACAGCACATTATGTTGCAGATACTTTGTCTCAAAAAGATATAGTTGTTAGCCGTTTAGGACATGGCGTTCCAGTAGGTGGAGAACTAGATTATATGGACGAAGGCACTATCGCAGCAGCCTTGAACGCTCGCCAGAAAATATAGTTGTGTCTGTTTTTCAGTCATTTTTCTATTCAATCTTGACCTCGTAACTAAGTTAGCCTATCTAAGTTTTATGGCTATAAAGAAAATCCTTACTGCTCCAGATCCATTTTTAAAGCAGGTATCAACTTCAGTGAAGGAAGTAACAAAAGATATCCAATTATTAATGGATGACATGCTTGATACTATGTACGACGCTCCTGGTATTGGTTTAGCTGCTGTACAAATAGGAGTTCCTTTGAGAGTAATAGTGATGGATATCAGCTGGAGAAATGAAGACGGAAAGAAAGAACCTTATTTTTTTGTAAATCCTGAAATCAAAGTAAAGACAAAGAACATGTCGACATATGAAGAGGGCTGCCTCTCAGTTCCTGATCAGTATGCTGAAATTGAAAGACCAGAGGAATGCGAAGTAGATTACTTAGACTACAATGGGAAGAAATCAACACTATACGCTGAAGGACTTCTCGCTACCTGTATTCAACATGAAATGGATCATCTTGAGGGCATTCTGTTTATTGATTATTTATCAAATTTGAAAAAAAATATGATTGTAAAAAAATTAATCAAATCAAAAAAACAATCAAGCAAAGAGCGTATCGTCGCTTAATCAAAATGACTAATTTTAGAATTCTTTTTATGGGGACAGCCCCTTTCGGCATACCTTCCTTAAAAAAAATAATTACGAGTGAATATGAGCTTAAAGGTGTATACACATCACCTTCTAAAAAAGCTAATCGTGGGATGAAAATTTCAAAGTCACCAGTAGCCCTATATGCAGAAGAAAATAATTTAAAGTTATATTCACCAAAAGAATTACATTCACCAGAAGAAATTAAATTTATCAAAGAGATGAATCTTGATTTCATAGTTGTTATTGCCTATGGACTTATACTCCCTGAAGAGATTCTTAGCCTTCCAAAATTTGGGTGCTATAATCTCCATGCCTCAATTCTACCCCGATGGAGAGGAGCGGCACCCATTCAAAGATCCATGATTGAAGGAGATCAAATGACTGGGGTGACTATTATGAAAATGAATAAGGGATTAGATACTGGAGATATTGTTTTACAAGATAAACTCGAAATTAATATTTCAGAAAATTACACAGAATTAGAAACAAGACTTTCATTAATGGGAGCTGATTTATTTGAAATATTTTTTAAAGATTCTTTATTTAAAAGTAATATGCAGAAGCAAGACAATAATCTGTCTTGTTATGCAGGCAAAATTTCAAAACAAGAAACCAAGATAGATTGGAAAGAAGATGCAATAAAAATAGTAAGACGCATTAATGCGTACAATCCTAATCCGGGTGCCTGGTTTATGTGGAATAATAAAAGAGTGAAAATATTAAAAGCAATCGAAGTTGATATTGATGCCGAACCAGGAAAAATTGTTAAAGAAGATCTCAGTATTGGTTGCGGCAATAAATCAATAAGACCATTAACTTTAAAAGTAGAAGGCAAACAAAGTTGTGGCATAGATGAATTTTTACTGGGTAATAAAATATCAGTAGGTTCAATACTTGAATGAAACGATACAAAATAAAAATAGAATATGACGGTACCCCGTTTATTGGCTGGCAAAGGCAAGAAAATGGGCAATCGATACAAGGGGCAATTGAAGATTCAATTAAAAATATATTTGGCGAAACTATAACTATATTTGGAGCTGGACGAACAGATGCTGGAGTTCACGCTATGGGGCAAGTTGCTCATTTTGATATTAACAATAAAGAGCTTGAACCGTTTGTAATTAAAAATGCACTCAATGATCATCTTCGTCCTTTTCCAATAGCTATCTTAGATGTTGATGAAGTGGATAATCAATTTCATGCTCGTTTTAATGCGATCCAAAGAAAATATTTATACCGAATAGTTAATCGTAAATCTCCCCTAACTATTGAAAAGGGTAGAGCATGGCATGTACACAAGGATATAGAAGTCGATCCTATGAAGGAATGCATTTCATTAATTGAAGGAAAGCATGACTTTACAACATTTCGATCTGCTCATTGTCAGTCAGACAGCCCTGTAAAGACTATTGATAGTCTCAAAATTACGAAATCAGATGAAAATATTTATTTTGGATTTTCTGCAAAATCTTTTTTACACCATCAAGTTAGATCAATTGTCGGAAGTCTCAAGTTAGTTGGCGAGCAAAGCTGGTCAGTAAATGACTTTGGTGATGCGCTTAGTTCAAAAGAAAGATCTCGTTGTGGCGCTGTTGCTCCTCCAGATGGATTATATTTTATGGAAGTGAAATATTAAGTTTAAATAACTTACCTACATAAATAATAAAATTATTTAATTTCATACATTTGCCAAATTGACAGGCTAATTTTCTATAAAAGTATTTCAAAAATAAATAAATAGATCGTATGAAGAAAAAAATTGAAAAAAGCTTTAACTATTCACTCAAGTACTTTCCTGGTTTCATAGTTGCCTATTTCATTTTCCTTATATTTGGAGCAATTCTGTAGGATTTTATTATGTTTGGAACGAAATGGAACTTTAACCCATCACCCGTAAAATTGGATATAGCACTTACAATACTTTTAATGTTATTGATCATTCCGAAGTAGGTTTACTATCAGAATTTACTAATTTAACTAGTTAAAATACTTTGTTAGTATAAGTGAGTAGATATCTTTGAGATTGTTTATATCTTGAGATTTTACATGCTCATCTATTTGGTGTGCCGTTTCACCAATGAGACCAAATTCAGCAACTTCACAATAATCTTTAAAAAACCTTGCATCAGAAGTGCCTCCTGTTGTTGTAAGTTCTGCACTTAAGCCAGTAATTTGATCAGACGAACTTTTAATAATTTCTGTAAAGTTTCCCTTATTAGTAAGAAAAGGTTCTGCTGAATTATTATAATCCACATTTGATACATAATCAGTATTCTTAACTTGTTCATTAATAATTGTATCAATGATTTTCATTAAGCTTTCCTTACTGTGCTTAACGTTATATCTGATGTTTAATGTACCTTCTGCACTTTGCGGCACTACATTTGAAGCGCCATCACTCGATTTGATTTTAACAATTTCTACGTTTGAAGGAGGAAAGTCTTCAGTTCCTTCATCTAATTCTAAACTAATTATACTGTTTAAAATTTTTGTGAGAGAGTCGATCGGATTAAGTGTCCATTGAGGATATGCAACATGACCTTGTTTGCCAGTTATACTTATTTTAGCAGTAAAACTTCCTCTTCTACCAATTTTAACCATTTCACCCAATTTGTTAGGGCAAGTTGGCTCACCGACAATACATGAGTCAATTTTTTCTCCATTTTTGTATATTTCCTCTAATACTTTCTTAGTACCATTTATTGCCGGCCCTTCTTCATCATTAGTAATTAGTAGACTTATAGTACCCTTGAGTTCATTACTCTTTACGTATTCTTCCACAGCACAAACAAATGCAGCAATAGCCGACTTCATATCACTTGCTCCACGTCCGTATACTTTTCCATCTTTTTCTGTAGCATTAAACGGGTCACAGCTCCAAGCGCTTATATCGCCAACTGGGACAACATCCGTATGCCCACCGAAGCAGATATGAGGTGCGCCACTTCCAATTTTAGCATAGAGATTATCTACATCAGGCGTATTACTGTCGCTAAATAGATATCGCCTGCAATCAAAACCAATGTTTGATAGCTCCTTTTCAAGCAAATCTAATACACCATCATTTTTAGGGGTCACGCTCTGACATGATATCAGCGCCTTCGTTAATTCGATAACTTCCATAATACTTTACTCTCTTAAAAGATCATTAATGGAGGTTTTTTTTCTCGTATTTTCATCAACTGTCTTAACAATGACTACACAATATAGACTTGGTTTTGTTGGATCTTCATTTGGCATTGTTCCAGGAACAACGACAGAGTATGCAGGGACTTCACCATACATTATCTCTCCAGTTGAACGATTAACTATTTTTGTAGAAGCGCCAAGATAAACGCCCATAGATAAAACTGATCCTTCTCGAACAATTACACCCTCTGCAACCTCAGCCCGAGCACCTACAAAACAATTATCTTCAATTATTACTGGATTTGCTTGAAGAGGTTCAAGGACTCCACCGATGCCAACCCCACCAGAGAGATGGCAATTCTTTCCAATCTGCGCGCATGAGCCTACAGTTGCCCATGTGTCAACCATAGTTCCTTCATCTATATAGGCGCCAATGTTTACAAATGAAGGCATCAAGACAACACCCTTACCAATAAATGAACCCTCTCTTACTGTACCATTGGGTACGTGTCGATAACCTGCAGCTTTCCATTGATTTTCATCCCAATCAACAGTTTTACCTTTAACTTTATCAAACCATGTTGTGTAGGGTCCTCTAAGGATTGTATTTTCATTGATCCTGAATGAAATAAGTACAGCTTTTTTTAGCCATTGATTGACAGTCCATTGATTATCAACTTTTTCAGCTATTCGTAGTTCACCACTATCAAGTTTTTTAATTACTTGATCCACTACTTGAGTAACGTCTGTATCACTTGGTGATAAGCTTGCTATATTCTCCCAAGCGTTTTCAATACTTTCTTTTAATTTTTGATTTTCACTCATAAGTTTACTTTTTTATTAATGTTCCAGCTCCTTGTGTCGTTAGAAGTTCCATGGCAACAGCATTTTGTTTTCTTCCATCAATTAAGGCAACTCCTTTTGCACCATTTTTCAAGGTATTAAAGCATGCTTTGATTTTAGGTATCATACCGCTTTTTATAGTGCCTTTTTTTATGTATTGAAATGCTTTTTTACGGTCTAGCTCTGTTATCAATTTCTTATTGTTATCCAGCACCCCTGCTACATCTGTTAAAAGCAATAACCTCTCAGCTTTTAGTGACTCCGCAATATAAGCGGCTGCTGTATCTGCATTAATATTAAGAGTATTATTATTTGCATCGACTCCTAGAGGGGCGATAATAGGAATATGATTACTTTTAAGAGCGTTCATTATTATATTTTTATCAATACCTCTTGGCTCTCCCACGAAACCAATATTGCCATTCATAGCAATCTTTGCCTTAAGCACTTTAGTACTCACTCCATTTAATCTTTTTGTCTTACCTCCATTTTTTTTGATTTCATCAGATATTAGTTTATTCAAATCATGAGACAAAATTCTTTTTACAACTCCAAGTACACTTTTCGTAGTTACTCTTAATCCCTGATACTCTTCATTATTAATTTTTCTTTTTTTCAATTCTTTTTCTATTTGAGGACCTCCACCGTGTACCACAATAACCTTAATACCCAACTGATTTAATAAGGATATGTTTTTTGCAAATGATTTTAAAAGTGCAGGTTTAGTTAAAGCGTATCCTCCATACTTAATAACGATAATTTTATTATTATACTTTTTTATAAAAGATAAAGTTTTGGCATGAAATTTTTTACCAGTTGCCCAATACTTTGCTAAAAGCTGTTTGCTTTCAGGCTGTTTATTTTGAAGAGACATTTTATTAATTTGTTTTTATCGTTGTTCTTTTAGTAATAATCCATTGCTGAATTATTGAAAGAACGTTATTCGTAGTCCAATAAATCACTAATCCAGCTGCAAATTGTGCCAATAAGACTGTTATGAAAAATGGAAAAAACATGAATATTCTCGCTTGAATTGGGTCAGGCGGTGCTGGATTCAATTTTTGTTGGATGTACATGGTTACTCCCATTAACACTGGCCAGATGCCAATAATCATAAAAGAAGGGGGATCCCATGGAATTAAGCCAAATAAATTAAATATAGTTGTAGGATCTTTTGCTGCTAAATCTTGAATCCATCCATAAAAAGGTGCATGTCTCATTTCAATGGATACAAAAAGCATTTTGTATATCGCAAAAAAGAAAGGGATTTGAATAAGTATAGGTAAACACCCCGATATTGGGTTCACTTTTTCTTTTTTGTATAACGCCATCAAAGCTTGTTGTTGCTGAGTCCTGTCATCTTTATAGAGATCTTTTATTCTCGTCATTTCTGGTTGGAGCATTTTCATTTTTGCCATTGAAACGAATGACCAGTTTGCTAGCGGGAAAAAGACTATCCTTGTTATGACTGTTAGATAAATAATAGCCAAGCCGAAATTACCTGACAATTGAGAGAAGAAGTAAATAACATTAAATAATGGTTTAGTTAGGAAGTAGAACCAACCCCAGTCAATCGCAAGATCAAAATTATAGATCCCATAATCTTCTTTGTATCTATCAATTAATTTAGCCTCTTTTGCTCCAATAAAAATTTGACTATCAACAGTATGTGTTTCACCACTAGGCACATTCGTAGCATTTAAAGATCTATAATAAGCAATATAGCCGTTGTCATAAGTATAAATAGCTTTGAAGGATTTTTCTTGATCAGGTATCAATGCAGCCAACCAGTATTTATCAGTTATGCCAACCCAGCCATTGTCACTTTCAAAATTAAGTGTTTCTTGATCATCCTTTAAATCACTATAGTCAATAAGTTCAAGTTTTTCTTTGAGAACTCCAAGCAATCCCTCATGAAGAATAAACATTCCTGATAAAGAGGGTGATTGTTTCCGAGTTACTTTGCTTGCATTATTAATAACAATATTATTAGTAGAGTTATTTATGACCTTTTGAGTGACATCGAACATGTAATCTTCATCAAGGGCTATACTCGTGATGAAAGTTTGTCCGGTATTATTCGACCATTCAAATTCAACATCATTTGAAGTGTCTAAAACTGAGACATTATTCCTGATTTTCCATACCGTTTCAGCATTCGGTGTTTCAAATGCAGCATCTTGATTTTTTATCCATCCGAAAGTTACCTCGTATCCGTTGAAGGTATCTAAGGGTTGAAGAAGTCTAATGTTTTCTGATTCTTCTTCCTGCGTTTCATTATATTTCTTTAAAACAATATCATCGATTTTAAGACCTTTTAAATTAATTGACCCAGAAATACTCTGAGTATTTATATTAACTCTTTGATCTTTGCTTAGGGCTTCACTCAAATCAATAGTGTTCGCATTATCAATGCCAAGTGATTCTTCAATCTCAGCTATCGCTTCCATGTTTAGTTCATCTGAGTTAACTTCAGATACTTCTTCATCAAGACTAAACTCATCTAAATTTTGCTGCTCAGGAGCTTCAAAAAAGAAACTCCATATGAAAAGTACTCCGATTGAGAGAATTATCGCTAAAATTAAGTTTCTACTTTCCATCTATTTATTTCTTTCTTTTGGTACAGGGTCATATCCTTCAGAACCCCCAAGAAATTTTACTGGATGGCATTTGCTAATTCTTTTCATTCCAAGATAAGTTCCTTTGAGTGAGCCGTGATATTGGATCGCTTCTTTTGTATATTCAGAACATGTTGGCAGAAAGCGACACGAGCTTGGAAAATAAGGTGAGATTAATCTTTGATAAATGGTAATTAAGAAAAGGAAAAAATATTTTATCATAAAACTATCTGTGTATTTTTTTTAATGCTATTAGCATTTCATTTTCTAATTTTTCAAAATCTTCAACCATTGCATTTTTTTTCCCAATGATGACATAATTCCAGTTTTTAATGCCATAGTTCCCTAATATTGTATTTGCCAGCACTCTTAATCTTCTTTTAATTTTATTACGTACTACCGCATTTCCATTTTGTTTTGATACGGTATACCCAACCTTAATTTCATTGCTATTCTTAACCTCAAATGCTTGTAAAAGAAAGGATCTACTCCGATAAAATAGACCTTTTTTCGCCTCTAGAAAATCCTTAGAGGATTTTAGTGTAACTAGACTTTTCATGATGGACTGATTAGTTAGGCCGAAAGAACTTTTCTACCTTTAGAGCGACGTCTAGCCAAGATTATACGACCATCCTTAGTAGCAGATCGGGCTCTAAAACCGTGCCGTCTTTTCTTTACTAGATTACTGGGCTGAAACGTTCTTTTCATAATAAATTAGTTAGATTGAATTAGTGAAATGGCTTATAAATTGCATTCATTATATAGTCAATTAATATTCATTAATTAAGTTAAATGCTCAAAAACAAGATAATAAAGATCTCAGTTGGTATCACTTTATTTGTGATAGCCCTCTATTTATTGGGTAAATATAACCCCATATCAATGGAATTTTTAATAAATCAACATGGATTAATACAAGATTATATTATTGCGAATCCAGTTTTATCTATATTTTTATGCACGCTAATGATAGCGCTGATGATCTCAATTATGGGACCAATTACACCTGTGTGTATTTTGGCGGGGTTTTATTTTGGCATATACATTGGCTTGATCATTGCAATCATAGGAGAAGTAATCGGGGCAATGGTTGTATTTGTTTATGCTAGATATTTTTTTAAAGAATATATTTTGAGACAGTTTGGTTCAAGATTTGATAAGTTTAAAGAGGGCTTTAATAGAAATGCAATAAGTTATCTTCTCTTTATAAGGGTAATTGGAGGAGTACCTTTTGGAATACAGAACTTGCTTCCCGCAGTATTGGACATGAAATTAAGAGACTACTTTATTGCAACCATATTTGGCGTAATCCCCTGGGCATATATTCTTGTAAGTATTGGAAATGGCGTTCAAGATATAGTTGATACACAAAGTTTCTCTAGTGAAGACCTTCTTAAAGTAGAGTATTTGCTTCCAGTACTTTTAATTAGTTTAATTGTTATAATTCCCGTGATTTATAAATTTATAAAAAAAAGATTTTAGTTTATTAATAAAAGGGTAGCTTATAATTAATTCTACATGCGCCGGTGGCTCAGCTGGATAGAGCACCAGACTACGAATCTGGGGGTCGGGAGTTCGAATCTCTCCCGGCGCGCCAAAAAAATATTATGTTT
>PYIJ01307318.1_pt1 | contig 19374 bp, 26 predicted proteins | sample 3578051 | NCBI WGS metagenome assembly PYIJ01 (sample SAMN08408021, study PRJNA431606) | Marine metagenome isolate SA_KN192-05_S13_5m, whole genome shotgun... | biome: marine; feature: oceanic pelagic zone; material: water; isolation source: surface water sample, 0.2-0.8 um fraction ... | reverse complement strand
CGGAACAATAACATTAAGCCCCGGCGCGGCAGGGTCAAGCGTGACAGGTTCAATTACAAGTTCTATCGAAATCGAATAATGCGGCGCTTATTTATAAGCCTTTTTTTATTATCTAGTTCGCCCTGTTTTGCTATTCCCGTAATTCCAAATTTTTCTGCCGGAAGTTCTATATCTCGAACAACAAGTTCACAATCAACGCGAGAAATAATTCAATCGTATTCTTATTCTACGGGGTATCAGTACACAACAGGCGGGACTAATGTCGAAGCGGTCACGGCAGGCGGTTCAATCAGCCCTGAAGCCATTGCAGGGGCAACACAAACAATTAACGGCGTTACATCAACAACAACAGGAATTAATTTAACAACTAAACCACAATGGAAACAATCAACGGCAGGGGCGGCCACGCAATTTCATGAATCGTACATTGGGCCGGGGCTAAATTCTTATGTCCATATAGATCGCACTATTGAAGTTCAATCTGTAACTGAATCGACAAGCACGTTTACGCAATGATAAAAAAAATTAAGATAGCAGGCGCAATATTATTTTTTTCTGTCCAGTTTCCAAGTTACGCAAATACCAATATGACAAATAATCCAGTAAGCAATAGTTCTGGAAGCGTTACAAATTTAGGGGTAATGAATATGCCGACAAGACAATTTCAAAACCAAGTCGGCGGTCAAACTGTAGTCTGTCAATCTGATACTTTAGTAATTCAACCTTTCGTCACTTCATCGGCTTCATTTACAAAACCTTATCAAGATTTTTATCTTGACCCTATATATTCAGTAAAAGATACAGAAGGCGCGACAGATGCAAACGGCGTAACGATAGGCGATGGCGACCCCGACAACCCCGGCCAAATTATTGGATATAAAACAATAAGAACAGCGCAAAAAGATACATATAATATTTCGCCGGGAATCAGCTTATCTTGGAATATTTCTCTTGATCGGAAAGCGGTGCGCTTATGCCGCGAGGCTCAACAAAGACAATCAGATTTAATTCAGGCAAGAATAAATGACAATATGTATGCTCTTGAATTAGGACGTTTGAAAACGTGCGGCGAACTTTTATCAAAGGGCTATAACTGGAAAAAAGGAACTAAGTACTATAAATTATGCGAAGATGTTGAATTGACAAATCCAAGCAATACTTTAATTAATCATCAACATTCTTTGAAAGAAGTTTCTGTTTCTTCAAACGAGAAGAAGAACTGAATTTAGTTCCTGATTTTTTGCCAATAAGTTTCTTCGCGCGATTTATAAGTTGCTTAAATATTGGCTTTAGAAGTCTTGTTAAAAAAGGCGTAGCAGTTGCGGCGGATGTTGCGACAATAGTTACCACTAAGGTCGTTGCGACTACGGAAGACGAGGGAAGGTTTCTATCGACAAAATTAGTTTTACCCCATAATTCGACACATTTTCCATTTATTACTTCAAAGCCGACAACTTTTTCCTGTGCTTCTGCGTTTCTTAGATCATTTAATCTGTATTGTTGGTCTTTCGCAGGGCAATCAATTTCTTTTTCTTTAATTACGTTATTATCATTATTTTCTTTTGTTTTTGGAATTTCTGGCGTTTTTATATCTGGTATTTCTGGCGCTTCTGTTTTGGTGTTTTGTTTAGGTGTAACTATTTTTGCAGATGGCGAATAATCAGGCGCAAAATAAAAAGGGGCTGTCGCATCACATAAAGCAACATTTCCATCGGGGTCATTATTAAAATGATCTTTCCCACCCGTTATAGAGTCGCGTACAACAGCGCAAGGCGCATCAATGACAGGAACGCCCATATCAATAGAAACAGGCGTATCGAGGACGATAGGCGGTTCAATATGGATAGGTTCTGGAATGTGTATGTTTGGAATATTTATTTCTGGTATTTCCAAAATTTAAAATGGAATTACGTTGCCTGTTGTTTTTGGTAGTTCGGGAACTTCTGGTAATTCAATTTTATCTAAAACTTGTTGAATCATTTTTTCCTTAAAATCATCGCTTGTTACCATCATGTAAACATAGCCCCCCGCACCTAACATTGACGCGCTGATGATAAAGCTTAAAATAGACAATATTTGAGAAATTTTTGCCATGATAAAAGAAATTTTAAGAATGTTGATTATGCCTTTGACTTTGACAACGCTTCTTTTGATTCTTGGCTTGATGCCTTTGTATCTGATGGCTGGTTTGATTCGGGTTCAGCTTCAAGAATCTGCTGTTCCAGCAACTTCATCGCACCATTAATTTGATGCAAAGTTATAATTAAATTTTCTCTTTCAGAGGCTAGTTGTTGTAATTTTTTTTTAAGGTTCATAATTTAAGAATAAAGTGTCTTTCCTTTAATGATAGCAGCATCTATATCTGTGAAATCTTCTGTTGTCCAAATAGAAGTTTTCTCGTCTATTCCTTTATAAGCTTTTATGGTCTCTAAGTGAACTACATTTCTTTTGATCATTTCTTTCCAAGTATCTTCAGTATCCCCTGATAATGTTCTTGTTATATAAGCATCATAATTTGCATCACGATTTATAACAGTAACGCTATCAGCCGCATATTTAAAAATGTCTGCGATCATTTCAGTTGTGAAATTCATAATAAAATTTTAATTTAATTAAATTCTAACCCGCTTCAAGGGCTGTGACTTTTACGGATAGCTCTTGTATTGCTTTTACTAATAATGGAATTAAATGTCCTTCGTTTGCTTCAAGCCTGTCTTCATTGTGATCATGAACTAGCTTTAGGTATCTATAATTTTTTTCAGATTCTTGTAGTTCTTGAGCAATAAATCCAGCCCTAATTGTATTATCTTTAATATTTCCCTCTCTTGTAGCCCATTTAAATTGCCTTGGTTTTAAAGTATTTAAAAAAGCAAGTCCGATTGGTAAATCAACAATATCTGTTTTATCTCGTTGGTCAGATAAAGAACTAATTGACGTATCGTTACAGCGCAATGTGGTTATACCTGAACCGCCTAAAGTACATTCATTGCTTGCTGTAGCAGAGGAAGCCGCACCCGCAATACTTATATTTCCTGATCCTGTCGTTTGACCATATCCAGCCATATATCCAAAACTTGAGTTGCCTGTACCTGTAGAAATCAACATTCCAGAATACCTACCCACAGCCGTATTAGCTGAAACAGTATTACTATATAAAGCGTTTGTACCCACTGCCACACATTCGCCACCAGTTTGGTTTGCATACAAAACATTGTCTCCAACTGCCGTGTTCTGGTCTGCCGTAGTGCTACTGTAAGCGGCATAAGAGCCAATAGCAGTTAAATTATTTGCTGTCCTATTTGCCCCTGCGGCAGTTCCAACAACTGTCATTGAATTTCCTGTAGTCATTGATTGCCCTGCATAGGTTCCAATAGCGACATTGTGATTTCCCGTACTTACATTAAGGAGTGCATTAACTCCCATTGCACAATTTTGAACGCCTGTAGTGACCGCCCCAAGAGCATCTTTACCAATAGCATTATTGAAATATCCTTCTGTTAAAAGATCACAAGCACTTTCACCAACTGCAACTGTTCCATATGCAGTAGTAACAAGTTTACCCGCATTTTTGCCAACCGCCACGTTACCAGAACCGCCAGTTGTCATAGTCATTAACGCATCGGTACCTATCGCAACAAAATTACTTGCGGAGGTTGCAGCTAATCCCGCACCATGTCCAACAGCAACAGCACTTGTTCCAGAAGTTAATGACCCTAAAGCACCTTGTCCGCAAGCCGTATTATCAGAGCTAAGACATTTAGATAAAGCATTATGTCCCATTGCAGTATTGTTGCTTCCTGATTCCAATACACCTAATGCTTCTCTTCCAAAAGCAGAATTGTTATCACCTGTATTGATTTCACTTCCTGCATCTTTACCAAATAATGTATTTTCTTCAGCACTGGTTCCGCTAAAATTACCCCCTGCGCCTGTACCTGCAACTGTATTACTTTGAGAATCACTTGTAACACCGCCACCAACACCAGTTAAAGCAGATCCATCACCAGCAAAAGCTGTTGCAGTACAAGTTCCTGTAACTGTAAAGCCACCCGTTACTGTTTCAGCCTTCTTTGCGTTATCGAAATAAAATTCATTAGCACCATTAATAATAAATTTTGCCATTGTCTCTGAAGCATCTGAACCTTTAACAATGTCAACGGAAGCACCCGCAGTAGCTAATTGTAAAACTCCAGTTCCATTTTCAAAAATAATAGAATTGCTTCCATCATGAAAAATTTCTAGATCTGCACCTGTACCAAAAGTTGCTTTGGCATTATCAGCAAACTCAAGAGCATTGTCTGATCTATCAAAAACAATATCTCTTCCAGCAGTAGCACCATCAAAAGTTACGTCATCTGTAAAAGTAACCGCAGCAGCAAAATTACTCGCAGCATCAACATCAACTCCACCAGATAATGTAAAAAGATTTATCCAAGCATTATCAGCACTATTTCTCATTTTCAAAATATTATTACTTGTATCCGCCCACAACATATATGCAGCAGTGGTACTAGGTGCAGAACCAGAACTGTTATTTGTTAATATTGCTTGGAATACATTATTTAAATCCGTTCTGACAGCACTACCAGAGGCATTGTCTATTACATAATCATGTGTAGCCATTACTTAACTCAATTTTTTATTTAAGTATATCTTAATTCAACACTAACTACCACGCCCAAAACCCGTTGCAGTATATTTGAAATTTCTATTAACAAAAGTTTCATTGCCAGATGTATCTCTATTTTTTATATCAATAGTAAATCCAGTTCCAGAAATACTAGACAAAGCAAAGAAATCTCCAGCCGAAGCATTTTCTATTGTTATTCCTATCGAAGGTAAAGCTGAACCAGCAGCAACACTCGTTCCAGAAGCTCCTGTAAAGAATGTATTGGCAAAAGTAACAGCTTTACTGGAAGTTCCAGAAGCAATAACAGAATTGACAGTTTCAGTTCTGCTTTCTAGTTGGGCTGTATATCCTAGTTGTTCTAATTCAATGCTTTGTGCTGGATCGTCTGTTGTTAATTCTGCTCTAAATCTAAATGTTCTGCCAATAAATGTTCCATTAGCAAGTGTATTAAATTTAGAAAATTCAGCAGAATATGTGCAGTTTCCACTCGTAGACGCACTTGTTAAAGCGGTTACTGTGAATGTATTTACATCTGGTACAGTTATGATTTCATAATTTCCACTTGTAGCAGTTCCCGATGAAAAAGTTATTTCAACATTGCTTCCTACAGAATATCCATGACTTGATTTAGTTATTGTTATTGTTGTTGTCCCAGATTGAGCATAAGTAGCTGAAACTGAGGTTGTTGCAGCCGAATCGCTAGTTGAAACAAGTAATTTTGCATTAACATCTTCGGCTTTAGCACCATCAAAATCTGTCCATATATCTATATTTGCTGTCCTATCGTCAAATAAATCACTTGGATAAAAACCTTGAGTAACAAAATGTCTAGTTAATTTTAAAGGTTGTTTTCCTCCTAAATCTAATTTATTTGCAAAATCATAAGTACCAAAAGATGTGCTTGTAATGCCTAAACTATCAAAACTAACAATAGAATCAAAATCTGTAATATCATCTAATAAAATTGCACTTCCAAGAACTAGACCATTTAAAACAGAATCAAAATGTGTATTATTTTTAATTCCATTAAAAGGTGTACCATCTGTATCTTCTCTATCTGTAATTACAGTTAATTTTGGAAATGGGTCAGGAACATCAATAATTACAGAAGTTTCACCAGCACTCAGCCTCCCGCCATCATCACGAAATTTTAAAATTACCTCTCCTTCAATTGCTGGAACCAAAATTTCAGTGGTTGCACCTGATTTTGCGGGGATAAGATCGACAGCTTTGGTAAAAGTTCCGGTTCCGTCTGTTAGATTAGAATGCCTGCACACTACAGACCCCCCGTGGATCACGTCAATATCTGTAGCTTTATCAAAACGTAGTCGTACAAATTGATCTGAGACAGGTTCAAGAACTAATCCCGTTACATCTTGTGGAAGTGCAGTTTTACCAATTGCTTCAAAAATTAAATCACTTGAAGTCGCTGAAAGTTGTCCTTGTGTGTTGTAACTAAATACTTGAATTTCATAAGTTCCAAGTTGACTATTTAATATTTGAAAATCAGGTCTTGAAACTCTTTCAGTAACATAGTTTCCATTTTCAAAACGATAATTAATTTGATATTCAATGACTCCATTAATTGGTTGCCAACTAATTACAATTTTTGAAACAGCTTGATTATTAATTACAACTATTGTTTCAACAGCGGTTAATCCACTAGGCGGACTTGTCAATTCATTTAATAAAGAAACATTCCTTACGGGTAATGCTTCGCCATCTTCGATAAATGCGTATTTTTCATTTATATAAGATAGAGCCGTAATCGTATAATTTATTGAATCTGTTTCTTCAACAGTTATGACTCTAAATTTTTGCGCTTGTACTGTTGAATTTTGAATTAAATATATTGTGTTAACATTTGGCGTCTGACTAAATGCCGCAGAAACAGTAATAACTCCATTTGAAATTGATGAAATATTTTTTGTTTCGACAGAACCATCTGGCAAAATTAAAGATAAAGTTGGGCTGTTTGTTGTAGGTAAATCTGTGTTTTCAGTATCGTCAACTGTAACAACTGTTGTTGAAGTAACGCTTTTTAATCTTCCTGAACGCCTCACTCCCGCGCGAACTGGGTCATTGATTTCGATAACAGCGCCCGGTCTACACATCAAGCCGCCTTCCATTGATGTTGTAAATGTCACCAATTCAGATTCATTTGCTTCCGAGAACGCGATTGCCTTTGCCAATCTAAGCGCCTGCCCCCGCGATGTACACGCGAAACCTTTTACTTGCTTAACAACAGTTCCAATTTTTGCTGATAATGCAGTATTTTCAAAAACTTCATAATCTATATCTTGCGAATCCATGTTGTAATAACTAACAGAAATCACAGAATGTCTTTGCTTAAGACTTGAGCCTGAATAATTAAAACCATCACTTGAAATATTGGCAAGTGAGAAAAGAAACGAGGAATCCTTGGGGGAATCTTGAGCAAGTAAAATACTGCCCGTTGACCATATCGGCATACAACGCATGACGCCCGCAAGTTCATTTATCAAATCGAATGCAGAACTTGAAGATTGAATATTTACGTTGCATGAGAACCGCGCCTCCTGTCCTCCAAAGCCATCATCAACAAGAGTATTTGCAAATTTTGATGCGGTTACAAAAGAAAATAAATCAAGGTTTGCATCTGCAATATGTGTTCCAAACCCGTATCTTTCGGTAGTCAAAAGATCAAGCAAAATCATCGCAGGGCAACTTGTCCAAACCGCCGCACCCATAACGCCGTTAAAAATATATCCGTCAGGATAAACAATCCTACCAGTTGCAGAATCGACAGTTGGTGTTCCAGAACTAGAAGCACCAGCGCCCGGAATCCTTACTTTTATTCCACGGATGCGAAATTTTCGGCGTGGAATAGAACTGAATTGTTGAGAGTCAAGCCTTATTGCGTTATATGCTGAGTTTGCATAAGTGTTTGCATCGTCAATTATTTCTGCAAAACTAGCAAATTGAAAAGAATCTATCAAAGAAGAATCTGTCGAATCTGCCGTAACTCTTATAACTCTTATATCAACAGGAAAAGAACCTGTGATTTTTACTGAATAATCTTTTTGATAAGCGTCAGCGGTTCGACCTGTAATCGTATCTGTAATAACATCTGTAAAACCTCCTGAATTATATTGAACAGCAACTTTTAACTGAACAGTAGAACCTAAAAGATCGCCTTCAGTTGTTGCTTTTTGTATCTGTGGAAAACTAACAGTAACTTTTATTCGATCAACATTTGTATTTGTAATTTGTCTTGTAACTGGCGAAGATGCTGTTACAGTTACACCGACAGGTGTTATTGAAGAAGAACTTTCAATGCCATCAACTTTTGTCTGGTTTGCAGTTCCAAAACGCGGCGTAAAAGTAACATTTTGAAAATTAAAATCTGTACTTGCGGGACTTGATGAATTTGCAGACGCTTTTAAAACAGGGGTATCGTTTAAAAAGACGTCTTTAAGGTAAGCATTTGTGTATGCCGCCGAAGTGCGATCTGTTATGCCTTCCTTTGAAGCGGTTGCAGAACCTTCAATCTCCCCTTCTGATATGAGATCAAGAAAAGTTGCAAACTGTTTGCTGTGAAGCGTATCAGGGGTTCTTGTCGGTTGTCTTGGGGGCGGCGGTGAACCTCCACCACCTGAACCACGAATAATTTTTCTTTTATCGGTCATGCTTGAACTTGCTCCGTATCAATGCCGCCAGAAATAACAACTGAACCTGTAAAAATCTCGCCGTAAACAATCGGAACAGGCGTTCCGGCCCGGCTTGTTTGTTGCGTCCCTGAAAAGCTAAATGACAAACGCGGATCTTGTTCACTTGAAAATTCAGGTTGTTTTGGGGTAGGAAAAAGCATCCCACTTACACCGCTAAGAACCAAACTTGCACCGATTAGACCAAGAGCCGCCGAACCATATGCCCCTGCCGCATATAAACCTGTAGCGCCCATTAAACCACCTCCGCCTGCTAATCCCGCACCTGAACCGCCTGCAAAAAGGCCAGCCCCCATTGGCGTAAATGATAAACCGATCAAGGCCACTCCAAGAAGCACTTTTCCGAAATTACCCCCCGAACCTGAAATAACAGGTACAAAAGAAATATCTGATTTACCAATAGGATTGTGAAGCTCGTCCGCACCAATTTCTTCCTCATTAGTTATGACTTTATAATATCTATTTGACATGTGACTTTCCAATTGTGGAAAGTTATTTATTAAAAAACTTACAGCTTCCGCTACATTTGCAACATTTATGTCTTCAAATTCTTTATGACCGACTTGTTTAGCCAGTTCTCCATATAACTTAATTTTGCGAAGCATAACGCAACCTCATTCCTGTGCATTTTAACAACCAAGGGTTGTAAGATTCTTTACAAGATAGTCTATCTCTTAAATGATGTATTACATCGCCATCTACAAAAATCGCCACATGATTCAACCCTACAGCCCCGACTGACATAAATAATAAATCATTATTTTTTAATTTTTCTTCGTTTTTTAATTCACGAAATCCTGTATCTTTTGCGCATCTTTCAAACATCGGGTCATCTTGAAATTCTTCAGGAGTCGTTGGCCTTTCCCAATCTCTAAGTTCTATGTTTAATTTTTCTTTATAATATCTGCGAACAAGTGACCAACAATCAGAAATACCCCAAACCCAAGGCAAACCGATCATATCTGGCTTGTACCCTGACGGGGCGTATTCGCCCCATGTTTCAGTTTTAGGGTTGACAATATACCAAGGCAAATTTGATTGCTCACAACTTATTTTATCGGCTTCTGAAGCAACAGGCGGTGTTGTTGGGTGTGAATGAACTATTCCAATAATTTCACCGAGAGAATCTCCCGCAACAAAATCTTCTGGATTTATAATAAAACATTGATGCGAAGTTATTGCCAAATTTTGACAAGGAAAATATTTTTGTTTACCGCGAATATTTAATAAAAGACCGCACGATTCTTTAGGGTCTTGTTCTTTGGCATGAAGCAACGCGTCAGCCCTCCAAGTCATCCAACAATTAAACCTATACTTGGAAACTCTTTTCGTGTACATTGTCGCTTGGGCGCTCTAACACCTGCCATGTCAAAAACCGCAGCAAGTTCAAAAGATACTACAGTTCGATTTTCCGCTGATTTTCTATCAATAATATAAATCTCACGTTTAAATTCTGCCGAAGGGTCAGGTGTACCAAAGGGATTGACTTGTATTGAATTTGTAAAATTGGTTGAAGATAACGTATTTGGATCATTCATTGTAATTGTGTTACCCATAGCATTCCCATGAACTGTACAGTAATATCTCAAATCATTTGGTGCGGAGGGATAAGCTGGCTCATATTTTACAGTTGCACCGCTGTTCCCTGCCGTTCCAATAACAGTTGTTGATTGGCTACCACCCGCATCGGATTTGATAGCAAAAGGGTGTCCAGTGTTTGAACTGTGTGATTGGTCAAAAAAGTAAATAGAACCTCTTTTTAAAGTTATAACAGGATTATTTATGCCATTTATAGCAAAAATGTTTACTCCATCTACATTTACTACTGTTACTACATAAGTCACAGTTTCAGCATCGCTTGGGTCTGCCGAAAGTGTTGTGACCGAAGTTTTTTGTTGAGGAAAATTTGCAGCATCAAGAAACTTTGCCTGTGTTCTTATTCTTTCTACAGTTGCCCCTGTCAAATCATTTCCAGTGGTTAATTCGTTAACTTGAAGTAATATTGCAGAAAGTGTTCCAAAAGCGTTTGAAAATGTGATTGTTGGCCGAGGAAGTTGTCCTTTTCCATATTGAAACCCTTCAGCCTGAACAGGAAATCTTGTATATGTATTTCCAGCCCAAATAATATCTCCGTTTTCTTTTAAACTTGTTCCCGCGTGAAAACGATAAACTGTTGTCGCGCCATGTAATGAATTATCAAGAGTCAAAGTAAATAATTCAATTACCGCTGACGGATTGATTTTTTGTAAATTACTTACAATCTTATCTGTACTCACGGCTCAAATACCTGTCTAAATGTTGCGCTGATTGATGCCCTATTGTTATATGGAATTGATTTTGACCAAGTTTCGCAAACAAATAATTTTGCACCTGAAAGTGTTATTGAAACATTTCCATTTGTGGTAAGACTAGCGGCGGCGGTAACTGTAAAAGTGTTGCTATCTGTAGAAGTGACAACAGAAAAAATACCATCAACCGCAGAACCAGAAGTAAAATCAATTGTCAAAACATCGCCAACAGCAACGCCGTGTGAAGTGATACTGATAGTAACAGTTGTCCCGCTTTGGGAATATGTACCTGTTTTTGTAAAGCCTTCGCCGGGCGGTGTAAATGTAAAACTTTCCTGATCATTTGCACGACTATCAAGAAATGCTTCGACAACATCGGCCTCCGTTTCGCTAAGTTCGAAATTAACATTATAAATTTTGGGGTTTTGATTTCTTGCAAGTCCAAAAAATATTCGTTGTTCAAATCCATCTGCAAACCTTACTGTGCGAACAGCGGGCGCAGACTTTTTTGAAAAACCTTGATAAGTGGGGGTGACAGAAGGAAAAGTTGCCATTTTAAGTTGCTAATAAACCTCCCGGCCTTTTTTGTTTTATTAATTCTGATTGTATCGCCGAAGCAAGAGCAACGCCAAGTTCTTTTCCGCGATTTTCATTTGCATCTGATTGCATACCTTCAGCCGAAACATTTACATTTATATTATTGACGATTCCACCCCCTGCGCCGCCAATCTGATTATTTGGGATGATAGTACCCGCAGAACGAGGGACAAATATCTCCGGCCCTCGCTCGCCCACGATTGAAGGTTTTCCAACAGGCGGTCTACCTCCATTTGCAAACCCTAAAAAGTTTCCTATTTTAGTTCCACCAAATAAACCAGTTAAGGCCATATTAATTCCAAGTCTTAACAAGGACGATGCAAGATCATTAATAATTGATTTGGCCGCTTCTCCAAGGGTTCTTGTTCCCTCTATAGCACCGACTAAGGCATCAGTAATGCCTGAACCAATATCTTCTCCTATTTGTTTAAATGCGCCATTAATTTTTTTTGCTTGCTCTTCTTGTTTTTTCATTTGATCGACTTGTTTTTTCAATAATTCTTCTTTTTTCATCAAATCAATAATCTGTTGTGCATCTAATTCGCCAAATTTTTCTTTGAGTTCATTTATTTTTTGCTCCATATTAAATTCTTCTTCTTTCCCTGCTAGTTTTGCTTCCATCGCGGAAATATTTTTAAGTAGTGCGATTGTTTGATCGTTAAATGCTTTATCAAGGGCAAGTTGTGCATCCCTTTCTTTTTCTCCTTGAAGAATAATTGATCTTTCTTTAAGTATTTCAAGTTCACGTTCTAACGCTTTTCTTCTTCCCGCATCATTTCGATTTGTTCCTAAATTAGAAAGTTCAAATTCTTTATTTGCAATAGTAAGGCTATTTAAGGCGGCTTCTGTTTGTGGTGCCGTTTCAGTTATTCCTTTTATGTTGTCGTCAAAGGCTTTTGCGGCATCCGCGGCTTCTTTTGCTGAATTTTTATTATCAATAAATTTTGCCGCCAAAGTTCCAAGAATAACAATTGCGGCTCCGATACCTGTTTTTATTAATGCTATTTTTAAAGCTGAAAGAGCAATTGTCGCTTTTGTAATACCACCCGCGGCCAAGAATGAAGAAGCCGCAACTCCTTTCAAACCAGTTGAAGCCAAAGCTGAATTGATCGCGGCCACCTGAAAAGATGTTGCCAAAGTTGCCAATTGTCCAATAATTACAGGCGTTATAATTGCAACACCTTTTGCGGCAACAGCTATTGCCGTAAATATTAAAGTCACTTGACCCGCACCCGACTTTACAAAATTAGTTATTGCTTCAGTAACTTTTGTTAATGCTCTAATAACTGGTAAAACAGCGGGCGCCAATTGATCGCCAAACGCCCTTGATAAATTTTCAGCTTCATTTCCTAAATTTTTAAATACTTGTGTCGGGTCATTCTCTAACAATGCCTTCAAAGAATCCGCGCCATCAAGTTCAACTTTTTTTAATGCTCTTATTACAACGTCACTTGTTAATTTGCCCTCTGATGCAAATTTCTTGAGTTCTCCAATAGTTACGCCAAGTTCTGCGGCGATAGGCGCAAGTATTGTTGGAACCTGTTCTGCAATACTTCTAAATTCATCCCCTTGTAAACGCCCAGAACCTAAAGCCTGTGCTAATTGCCTAAAAGCATTTGAACTTTCCATTGCTGACGCTCCCGCCAGTTTTGCCGCTGTATTAAATCCGATAAATGTTGTTCTTATATCTTCAACACCAACACCCAAAGGTTGCAAACGTGCAGTAATATTCGTTATTCCTTCAAGCGCTTCTGTCGCACTCAATCCAAATAATTTTTGCGCTTCTGCCGCTATCTCCTGAGATTTCGCAAAAGTTCCTGATGCTTTGGTTAATAATCCAAGTCTAACGTTTAATTTTTCAAAATTTGCCGATGTTAATATTGCTTGTCTTCCTAAAGCTGTGACTCCGACCCCAAGAATTGCAGTTTTTAGGCCACCAAACGCCTTTTGAAGCCCTGTTGATTGCTGTTGTACACCTCTTAATGCTCTTGTGGCCTGCGAAGCATCAACTGTAAGTTTTACATTAGCCTGTGCCACAAATCAACAAAACCTTTTCTTATATATTACCTTCTATTTGCTCTTTGGCGATTTATTTCTCTTTTTTCTCTTTCATTCTTAACTTCATAATATGCAGCCCAATATATCAATTCTTCTTCTGTAATCAAAGAACGTAATTCCTGAATTGTTTTGCCTAGTTCTGTTGCGAGAAAAAATTCAAAATTTATCCAATTATCTCGCGATATTATTTTTTTGCTGTATCAACATTTAATTGAATATCAAACATAAATAATTCAATTTCGTTCAATACACTTTCTGGAAGTTCTCTTTGAAGGTTTGGCGCGTCTGCGGGGCTAAATGCTTTTGAGCCGTCTTCGTTTTCTGCGTTTTTACAAAGAAGATATGTTGATATTGTCAAAGCATCATCTGTATTTGCGGCAGCTTGAGCGCGAACACGATCATCCCTTGTTAAAGGCTTAAAGTATAAATCGACAATTTTTTCGCCGTTTTTATTTTTAAATTCGTATTTTCTTCTGGCTGTCATCTGATCTTTATAAGATTCAGTTAACAGGTCAATAGTTCTTTTTTGCATTGGTTGATTAGTTGACTAATAAACTCAATGTATCAGATAGCGCTTGTTATGGTACCGCTTGTAATGAAACTGATATTTATTACTTGAACTTCGCCAAGTGTTGCGCCATATTCTGCGTTTGTAATAATCCCCGCAAAGCTAATTTTCTTTGCTGAAGTTGATGAATCAGGAAACAATTCAAATAATGCGTCAGCGTTATCGCCTGTGGTTAAAACATCATCAATAAATGTTGTGTACCCTGCGCCTGTTTCTGATGGATTGTAAAGAAGTTCCGCTGAACCTTCGCCCGCTATCAAACCGCCGATATTTGATTTAAATGTATCGCCTTGTTTTGTTGTTTCCATCGTGTCCTTTGTTATAGACAAAGACCATGATCTTGTTTGTCCAACGTCAGCTTCGGTGCCGCCCGCATTTTCAAACATAATTTTCCCAACATCGCCTTTGATAGCCATAACAAAAAAAGAATCTATTTATAAATATATTAACTCTTAATTGTTTTTTTTACATCTTTTTTTAATTTTTCTTGCTTTTCCATATATCGTCTGCAACGTCCATCCCAATAAGCAGGGTCACGGCGACCTTTTACAGCTTCGATTGCATCAAGCATTTTTTCTTTAATTTCCATTAAAGTTCCTCGAAAATTTCAAAAGTCATTCGCAATTGTGTTTGAAATTGACCTTCTGGATTTGGATTATCTACGACCTCCGGCCCAATCGGGGCATCGAAGATCACATTAGAAACTGTAATTCGATTGTATAAATCCCGCAACCTTTTACCAATTGTGTAGTTATCGCCTGAACCTATTCCCTGCGGCGTGAAGATATTAAAAACAACAATTCCATTTACGCGGTTCAATCCGTCCGCATTTCCCTGCGTCAAATAATTACTTTCGCCGAATGTTGTAAGACATTGAACAAAAGTTGTGACGGCGCTACTATCAAACGACATATTATGAAAAACAACAGATATTGCGGGGCTACTAGCAAGTTCTGTTGCGACTCTAGCTTCAATTGTTGCTCTTACTGTATTTAAATCAATAGCGGCCATTATTTACCCCTTATTTGTTTGTAAAGGTCTTGAATTTCGTTTGCAAGTTCTTTTGCCAATAAATCAAGATGTTTAGGTTTTAAGCCTTGTAAACTTCTATAAGTACCACCCCAAGACGGCGGCAAACTTGTTCCAAACATAACAGGTTCAGCATATGGAACATTATTGTGAATATGATATTTTTTTCTAAAATTTTCTTTTCCAAGTTGATAATTCAAAGGCTTTGGCGGTCTTATGACTGTTCCTTTACCAGAAGCGCCATATTTACCTTCCTTTGCGGGTGCGCCGCTTTCCGCGTTTTCTCCTATCTGCCAAGAAACAGCAAGCCTTCCAGAGTCTACAGGCGAGCCTTCTTTGACAATTCGATCTCCTGTTAATACGGCAACAGATAACAAAGTATTGATTTGTTCTTCTGAATAATCCCCGATTTGGTCAACTCGTATTCTTCTCATGTTCTTAAGTAAAGGGTGTAAGAAATATCGGTTCCGCCTGATGTTTTAGTAAGGACGCGAATAATATTATGTACAATATTTGAAATAAGAACCTTATCTTTTGTCGTAGGTTTTGTCGTAACATCCCCCGCCGATATTGTAATTTTTTTATCTTCCGCCTGAATAAGTTCATTTACTTCGCGCATATTTACATCTTCAAAAACAGCTTTGACAGTTGCATCGCTATTTGATTCTGAAATAACGCCTGTTGTTGTATTGTAAGAACCCGCAGTAATAGTTCTTATGGTTACATCTTGTCCAAAGCCTTGAATTGAAGCAACATTTTTTATTGCTTTCTGGACGGCGCTCGCGAAGTTTGGCATTAGATTTTATAGGCAATGCAAGCGCCACTTGTCAAAGTGATACTTGTAAATAATCCATAGATAGTCTGACCCGCAAGAAAAGTTTCAGAATCAATTGAATTTCCTGAATAATTATGCGAAGCCGTATTGATTTGTGTATCTTCTTTGAAAAAAATACTTTTAAATCTGCCTGTATGTGCGGCTGTGTCTGTGATTAGCTCCCCGCCAAGTGTGTAATCTGGGTCTGCGTTGTACATTAGAAATTAACTCCTTTTGATTGAAATGTTGCCCGGCCCACTTATTCGCAAGCCTGTGAAATAGCGTTCAAATAATGGCGGAACGCGATCAGCGCCAACGGAACCGCTGAATACGGGTTCAACAGCGACACCGCCAACGCCTACTCTTTTATAATCCTCCAAGCCTGATAAGCCAAGCCCCGCTTTATTATTATTTAGATAAACAGCCAATATTGCTTGCGCTCTTTTAACCTGATCTGGAATTTCTGTATCTGTAAAATAATCTGTTGAAATGCGAAAAGGGAATCCGACAGCGTATGTATTTACATAAGTGTCTGGTTTTCTGACTCCTGTTCGCGGCCATTGTAAAGCCTGTGTATCTGTTGCCCTTGCTCCAAGAAATCTTTCGCGATCAATTCTGATCGTACTTGTATATAAGGCGCGATTTTTTTGGTCGTCAGTTGAAGAAGACCACGCTGTAACATCATCGTCTTCGACTAGACCTTCGATGATTGCATTTGCGTCTGTCAACGTCAAATAACTATTTGCTGTTGCGCTTCCCGCTGTTGCGACTATTGTTATCGCCATTTTCGACCTTTGATTTGGATTTACGTTTTTTTGTTTTAGTAGGAATAGAAGCCACCGCAATGGCAGCTTCTTTTTCCCTTATTCGCTTAAAAGCAAACAATCCCATTATCCTTTGATAATGCAATATTTAAGAACGATTGCTTCACTTAAAGAACCGCCAGAAACGTTTGTTACTGTGATTGCAAAAGAACCCGCGGCAACTGTATTTGCTTGCGCTAAATAAGAGCCTGCCGTTCCTGCACTTACATGATTAACAACGATGCTGTCGTTTGCAGTACAAGTTGAGTTTGTAACAGCAAAAGAAACTTCAGCGGCGGCGGCAAGAGCCGCATCGTTCATTGTTATAAGACCCGAAGGCTTATTAAGGGTAACTCCTGTTCCCTTGTTTGTAGCTTGCGTAACTGAACCTGTGTCATCGTCAGAATAACCAAGTGCAGAACCCGCAACCGCTTCAAATTGTGATGGCATAATTAATTACCTCTAGTCTTGATTAGATACGTTGGTAATCCTTACGATACCAATGTTCTTTGTTTCGTAGACCTTCGACCAGTTGCCTACAGTTTCAAGCTGACTTCTTGTTGGGTTTGTTGTTGTTACAGCCCATTTAGAACCAACAGGATGATATGTGTAATGCAAGTCAATAGACATAGCATCAGACTTTGCGAGAATGTCGCGGTCTGTTTCTGTGGTTAACCCTGCCTGTTCGCCTGAAGCAACAGAACCCGCTGTGAAAGCGTATGTTGAATATTCAGTTGAAGCGCCTGAACCTGTGGTTGGTACATCATCAGAAACGATAACTCTTAATCCCATAAATGTAGGAACTGTTGGGCTACCGAAAGCGTTTGCAGTTGTACCAGAAGTTGCGGCTGTATCAGCATCGCCATTGTTGTCATAAATACGATCAATAGCGTTTCTTTCTAGTAGGTCATAATAAACCTTACTGTGCATTGCTAAAGCTGTTAGCTTGTCGCCTTGATCTCCAAGAATTGCTCTTGCTCTTGCAATATGGCGTGGAGAAAGCGCTGTTGGGGTATCGCCTGATTCAGAATCAACAGTTAAGCCAAAGAAAGCTGAATTGCTATCGTTTGCATTGATTGAACCAAATACACCTGAAAGACAAGAGAATAAATCCTTCTGTCTTTGGTTTGCTATATAAGCACCGATTTTCTGCCCGATTGCAGCCATTGGGTCAGCGCCTGAAGCTAACGCGGCCAAATCTCTTGATTCAAACGCGCGTCCTCTATGAAGAACAACGCCGATTTGCTGATCGGTTGAAATTTTGCCGGGTGTTAATGATGAAGAATCGGAAAGAACTTCAAAATCGCCTGAAAGGTTTGCTGAGAAGAAAGGAACCTTGACAAAATCTCCTCCCTCAGTAGCATTAAGCTCCGCCATAGGCTGAACCACACCGCTTGCCAAGAAAGCATCGCGTTGTGTTGTCTGTTCGATAACGTATGGCGTAAAAATTTCAGGAATTATAATATCTGAGCGTAAAACCGCCATAGATAACTCCTATAAAAATGTTTAACGGTATGGGCGCAGCCCTAACATTCTCAGCGCAGCTTTGAATTGTTACTTATATATTAACCCTAATTCTGTTATTTGTAATTCTTTGCAAGCTCTTTTGCGCGTTGCCAACCTTCCCTGCCGTATTTTTTAAATATTTCATGTTCAACAGTATGTTCGCCGTTTGCCAATCTACGCATCAGTTCAGGGTCAAATTCGCCTGTATTTACTTGAGTTCCGCCAGTTCTAGCAACGGGCGCTCCTGAACCTGTTGCAGGCTGATTTTTTAACAAATAAGCGTGATCTTTTGATAAAGAAGTTTTTGCCCATTCTGTAACATTGTGACGTTCATAACCATCAACAACGACAGGCTTTCCGTCCTTCAGTTCAATACGTCCTTTTAAGAAGTTATCGTGTACAAGTTTTGGGTTGTGTGTCACTTCCGCCAAGGCTTGTATGGCGGGGGAAATAAGTTCCAACTCTCGCACTTTGGCTCTAAGCTCTTCGATTTCTTTGTCTTTGGCGGCGCTTCGCTCTCGGAACTGTTCTTCGCTTTTTTGAATTGCTTCTTTGTAGTTTCCTTGTTCTTCAAGTTTCTGTTGCTCCGCTTTATTCTTAAAATCAATTAAAGCCTGAACATCTACGCCATCAGGTAAAGTTTGCAACGTTTTTTCAACTTTACTGAATTTTCGTTTTTCTTCTAATATTTCCTTATTCTTTCGATCAAGTGCTTCAATTCTGTTTAGAAGTTCTTGTTCTCTCGCGTTTGTTTGTGGTTCAGAAGTCGCGGACTCCTGAAGTTGTTCGTCTGACATAAACCCGCAGGGTTAAATTTTTTCTATCTTATCAAGACCACTTTGTTTTGTCAGCCCAATACGCCGCGCTTGTTTTACCTTTAGCAATATTTTTTGCGTGCCTAGCCTTAAAACTTTTTCTTTTTGCTTTGTCAGCTTCTGATTCTCCTTTTCTGGGCGGCTTTGTTTTTGCGCCTTGCATCCCGAAACGAATCAATCTGTAGCCATCGCCTTTTTTTATAACAACAGCGTGAGATTTACCGCTTGGATGGTTTGGCGTTCTTATTGGTCTGTCAACGCGTTCAAATGTATGCCCGCCCCTTTTGATGCTCATTTGCCTTTGTTCCTCATAGCGAGCCTATGAGCATCCGTAAAACTCATTCCTTCGCGCATCTTACGCTTCATATAATCCATATGTGCCTTTGTATGGCCGTGTGTTTCCTGATGCCTTTTTAAAGTATTTTTTTGACGCGTTGAAAGTTTCATTTTTTCTTTGTAGTTTTTTTGCGTTTATGTTGATATTTTATTTTTGCACTACTTTTCTTTTCTCTTTTAAATTTTGCCTTTTCTGAAGCTGACATTTCACTTACAGTTTTTG
>PYIJ01051454.1_pt1 | contig 19580 bp, 18 predicted proteins | sample 3578051 | NCBI WGS metagenome assembly PYIJ01 (sample SAMN08408021, study PRJNA431606) | Marine metagenome isolate SA_KN192-05_S13_5m, whole genome shotgun... | biome: marine; feature: oceanic pelagic zone; material: water; isolation source: surface water sample, 0.2-0.8 um fraction ... | reverse complement strand
GACATCGACAAGCTCAATGCCTTTACCACGTTCTATAACGATCTCATGCTCGGCAATAGCGGCTTGAGCAAGTTGGAGCGCGAAATGATCGCCGTGGTCGTGTCATCGATAAACCGCTGCTTTTATTGTCTAACCGCCCACGGCGCGGCGGTGCGCGAGCTTTCGGGAAATCCAATATTGGGTGAGCAGTTGGTGATGAATTATAAAACCGCCGAGCTAGAACCAAGGCAACGTGCGATGCTGGACTTTGCTGCCTTGCTGACCACCGCCAGCTCTTCGATTGAGGAATCTGATCGCCAGAATTTGCGTGACCATGGCTATAGCGACCGCGACATTTGGGATATCACCAGTGTGGCGGCTTTTTTCAACATGACCAACCGCGTCGCTAGCGGTACCGCCATGGTACCTAACGATGCCTATCATTCTCAGGTTCGATAGCGGCGCTCTCGGGCCCACTATCGCTCAGCCTTTCATGAGGTTTTCACCCGATTTCTGACACGGTTAGTGTTTTACGGAGAGCGATCATGAAGCAGTTTGTTCTGTCGTTGAGTGGCACATTGCTGTTGGCCTTCACGGGTATCGCTCAAGCCATTGAGTCACTGTCTTTCGACGTGCTAGAAACTTATGACGACGTCGAGATCAGGCAATACGCGCCGCACTTGTTAGCAACGGTTCGCGTGGACGGTAAGTTTGATGAGGCCGGCTCCCAGGCTTTTCGCCCGTTGTTCAACTACATCAGCGGCGACAATCGCAGCGACGCAAAAATCGCCATGACCGCGCCTGTACTGCAACAGCCGGATGAACGTCAGGGCAGTTGGCTGATCTCCTTTGTCATGCCCAGTGGCTTTGAAAAAGACTCTCTGCCCGTGCCAACTTCAGAGATTGTGCAAGTGTCTGAGCAGCCCAGCATGCGCATGGCCGCACTTGAATATCGCGGTGGCTGGAGCCAGTCACGCTATGCAGAGCACGAACTGAAATTACGCAGCGCACTCAGCAACATGCCCCTGACAGCCTGCGGCGACCCTCGGTGGGCGAGGCACGACCCCCCTTTCATGCCCTGGTTCTTGCGCAAGAATGAAATTCTGATTCCGCTGTGCGAGTCATCTGAATCCCTCTAATACCCGAACTGGAATCTCGCCGGCGCCCGAGGGGTGAGAGTCGAGGGATCACCAGGGTAGCCTCTCGCCGTTCAGGCGCAGGAACTCACCGTTATGCTCTGGCTCCAAAGATTCGATCAATTGTTTCAGATTGCTTGCGCACACTGCCGCGGATTGCACAGGAGCCTTGCGTGCCTGGATAAATGCACGTGAGAGATTCGATACCGTGGTGCCGGGATGCACCGCCACAATGGCTGGATTACTGCGCCAACGCCCGCACTCAATCGCCAAACAGCGCACGCCCATATTCAAGGCAGCCTTAGACATTCGGTAACCGTGCCAGCCGCCGAGTCGGTTGTCTTCGATACTGCCTACCTGAGCTGACAGAAACACAGCGCGCAGGTTTGGCGTCCGCAGCTTCGCTTCCATGGCAGAAAATGCCGTCAGTGGACCGACGGCATTGATCATATGATCACGCTGCAGCTTTTCTGCACGCAACTGGCGCAGCGATTTCTCCGGGCCATGATCCGAATACGCTAGAACACCGGTGCAGCAAATCCAGCGGTCGATGGGGTCTTCAACCTGCTTCGGCAGGGCCTCCACCGACGCTGGGTTCCCAAGATCTAGCTGCAGCCAACGAACTAAGGGTGAGACGTCAGTGACCGCACGATGGTGCGTAGCGTAGATCTGTGTTGTTTGTGGCGCTTTGGCATAAGCCTCCAGCAGCGCGCGACCAATGCCGCCGCCGGCACCTAAAATCATGACTTTCATGGATCCACCATCGCGTAATTTGGACACATAACTTAACCAAAACATGATCAGAGCGACATGATATTCGAATTTACAGCTTTTTGTCCAATTTAAAGTTGACCAGCTGGCGAAAAAAGTTGATATTTATTCGACACGTTAACGCTACGAGGCTGAAAACATGACTCAAACTAGACGTAAATGGTTCAACTCCGGGGTTGAGCTTTGGGCTACCGCCCATGTGCCCAGCGTAGTCGGCGCAGCAACTCCCCTGGAACTGCAAAACTCCGACCCTCTCGACATTGCGCTCGGCGGCAAGAAAGACACCAACAGATTCGACAAGACAAAGTACCCAAAGCACGCGGGCGCGACCAGTGCCACCCAATTTTGTAACAACCGCGCTCCGAATTCTGCCAGCGAAAACGCCTTGGGCGGCTGCACCGCCATCCTCGGAAAGTATGTTGCAGGCGCTGGTTAGTGCAACGCGTGGATATCCATTAGCTAGCAACCCCCCTTTTCACCAAATAGGTATATCAATATGGAAAGACTCACAATTGGCGCTGTCGCCAACCTAACCGGCGTTCCCACACATACGTTACGCAAATGGGAGAGCAGACACTCCATCGTCACACCGAGCCGGAGCGAATCCGGTCGTCGTTTCTACACAAACGAGCATGTTCAGCGTCTACTGCTGGTCAAGCGTTTGATGGGCGAAGGTCACTCCCTTGCCGAGCTTGCCCGACTGAGTAACGATGAACTGGACATTCTGGCCGTCCGTCACGAGCAGAGCCGGGCAGCGAACCACGATGGCGGCGCCGACGTGGTCGGGCTCAATCTCACCACACTGTTTGAGCGCGCGAGCCCATCCCTGACTCCATCGTTCAGCGGGTTTTCGCAAACTCTTGAGAAGTGGCTCGACCAGCCTCAACACGTAAAGAACAGCAACCACGGCACCCTGGTCGTTGAGAGCGACACACTGCCCGACGACGTTGTTGAACGCCTGGTGGCCCTGCGCAACCGGCACTACCAGCGCGTTGTCGTCATTTACGCTTTTGCGCCGCGTCGTATCGAGCAGTTGCTATCATCCCATGGAATTCAGGCCATTAAGGCCCCCGCGACGTCTGAAAAGATTCGCTCCTATCTCAATGTTGACGCCCCCAAGGCTCTTGAGATCGAGTATCAAGTGGGGGCTAGCGCTTTTGATCCAGAACAGCTGTCGCACATTGCGAACATGATGCCGAGCCTCAATTGTGAGTGCCCGAATCACATTGCCAAGCTGCTGATCGACATCAACGGTTTCGAGAAGTACTGCATGCAATGCATCGACGATGATCCGTCACAAGGTGCACTGCATGCGCAACTAGCCGACATGACCGCTCACGCGCGGTCCATTTTCGAGGCAGCGCTGCGAGCTGTAGCCGTCGCTGACGGGCTGGATCTAGAGTCGCTACCGACCCAGACCAAGCACTGAGCGGCTAGGGATTGGCGGATTCCTGCCAATCTCGAACAGCGGACACAAAAAAAGGCCCTGATAGGCCTTTTTTATTTCTGCTTGTTTCGCTGGTTATGCCGAGGCGTGACCGTTAGGGAATTGGCAAATAGCCATCGGCTTCGCCCTTGGTAAACACCCCTACTGCGTCATGTGCGTGCAAGCTTTCATGGTGCTCGATGCGCACCCAAAAATCCTGCCAGCGCTGATCTTCGCTTAGTGCGCCTTTGAGGCGACGGCCAGCGTCTTCGACAAACATCAAGTTCTTGCCGTTCAAGCGTGCAAATTCTTGCTCGTCCTCACGTTTCACCGCACTTTGCACCGGGGTCTTCAGTGACTCTTCGACAGCATTAACGAGCTGAGTGATGGGCAGATCTTCCAGCGCGCTGTCTAAGCGCACGAGGATTTTTGCCGTGCTGCGCTGGCTGTGTGGAGTGGCCAAAATACCTTCTTCGGTGCCGAGCCAGTCTTTGACCGCTTCAATGCTGACATCGCCAGCGTCACCAAAGTCTTTCTTGAACTGCTCTTGAATCAATTGGCGAGCCAGCGCCGCAGAGCATGGGCAGGTAGAGGAATACTGTACTTCGACAGACAACTCCAAAGCGATCTTGCCCTTGATGAGAGTGCCCTTAACCATCACCGGGTAGGAAGCCCAGCCGACGTTGTCGCTGAGAAGGGCTGGCCGACGTACGAAGTGATCAAATTCAAACTGCACGAAAGCATTAGTGCTTAGATCGTGATGCGATTCCAGCACGGAGCCCAGTAGCATTTTCAGCCCTGAAGCCGTCAGAGGGCGAGTAGCCGCATGCTCGTCGAGCAACAAATACAGGCGAGACATGTGAATGCCCTTGGCCAAGGGATCTGCCAGATTGACGTAAACTTGAATGTTGGCGTGGACGTCTCTCGTTCGTTCGCCGTCTTTGACCTTGAGCGGTTGGTGAACATTGCTCATGCCAACCCAATCGAGTGTTGCCTGAGCTTCTGAAAGTAGGCGGTTGGCAATATCGGGCATGTCGGGAACGGAGACCAGCTTTGCTGTACTCATGATGATTCCAAAGAAGATTAATTTGCCGACTTAGGCTACGCAGAGATCAGTCAACATAACGTGAACAATGGGACTTTTGACTCTGACTCTTTGGCGACTCGATAGGCTTGGGTCGATTCTTAGCAAAGGCCCCTCGTCGGCTTGAAAATCCAGCAGGGTTATTGCTGCTGTAGCTCTTCAGGGCTGAGCTTCCGAGCCTCATCCGGTACCAAGACCGGAATGCCGTCTTCTATGGAATACGCCAGCTGACTGGCCATACACCAAAGTTCTGCTAACTCGCGTTTGTGCACCAAGGGCGCCTTACTGACGGGGCACACCAAGAGTTCAAGCAGCTTTGCATCCATTGGCCTACTGCACTCCTGTGAATGGATCGTTTAAGACGATGGTTTCATGCCGGTCGGGGCCGGTAGAGATGATGTCCACCGGCGCACCCACGGCTTCTTCAACCACTCGGATATAGTCCCGCGCAGCTGCGGGCAAATCTTTGATCGCGCGTATACCCAGCGTATCGTCTTGCCAACCAGCCACCTCTTCGTAGACGGGGGTAACACCCTCGTAAAACTCGCTGCCGACGTTGGGGCCGCTCTCATTCGTGCCATCGCTGCCTGCGCTTTCATAACCCACACAAATCTTGATGGACTCCAGTCCATCCAACACATCAAGCTTGGTAAGGCACAGACCTGAAATACTGTTGACCTGCACCGCCTGACGCAGCGCTACCGCATCGAACCAGCCACAGCGCCGTGGCCGACCGGTGGTAGAACCAAATTCACGACCCCGTTCCGCCAAGCCCGCGCCGACGTCGTCAAAGAGTTCTGTTGGAAAGGGTCCAGAGCCAACGCGGGTCGCATAGGCTTTTGTGATGCCCAGTACGTAGTCTAGGTAACGTGGACCAAAGCCCGTACCGACTGCGGTACCGCCCGCAGTCGTATTCGATGACGTTACGTAGGGGTAGGTGCCCAAGTCCACGTCGAGCATGGCGCCCTGAGCGCCCTCGAATAAAATATTCTTTCCTTCATCGCGCAGTGCGTGCAGCAAGGGCACCACGTCCACTGTCATGGCTTTCATCTGCTCGGCAATCGCCGCGCACTCTTCGAGTGTCTTAGCAAAATCGACCGCAGGCTTTTTGTAGTACTGAGTGAGCATGAAGTTGTGGTACTCCATAACCTCAGACAGCCGATCAGAAAACGTTTGCCAGTAGAACATGTCCCCTAGGCGCAGCCCGCGTCGCGCGGCCTTATCCTCGTAGGCAGGGCCAATGCCGCGTCCTGTGGTGCCGATTTTTTTCTCGCCCCTCGCCTCTTCTCGAGCCAAATCGAGCTCTACGTGGTACGGCAGAATCAGCGGACAAGCTGGCGATATCTTCAGACGCTCGCGCACCGGCACGCCGCGGCCTTCCAAGGTATTAATTTCTTTCAACAATTCATGGGGTTCTAGCACCACGCCATTACCGATCACACATTGCACCCCGTCGTGCAAAATGCCGGAAGGAATGGCGTGCAGTACGGTTTTATCGCCGTCAATGACCAGCGTGTGGCCCGCATTATGGCCACCCTGAAAGCGCACGACAGCCTCCACTTGGTCGGTCAGCAAATCGACGATCTTGCCCTTTCCCTCGTCGCCCCACTGGGTGCCGATAACGACTACATTGCGACCCATGCTATTCCTTTCACCTTGTACTAACCCCAATTTACCGTATGCGTTGATCGTGGCCCCAGCGCACGCACTTTTCCCCATGCGCGCTGGCTTCGCGCTCGCGGGTTATCTGTCTAATGACTATTCGTTCGGCGCCGTAATCGTTGGCCGCACTTGCCATCCATCTTGATCGTGGACCAGCGTGCCGAGGCAATCTTGTGGCGACTGCTCATCTTCGGCAACCGCGACAATCACGCGATGGCCCTGATCACGCAGCGCCTTAACGAAGGCTGCCAGCCCAGCCTGAGATTCATCCGCAGCATAGGGAGCAAAATAGGCGCCTGATTGCTCGAAGGCGTTGGCCATCAATTGCTTTAGATTCATGTCGAACCCAGTAGCCGCTCGGCCTCGGCCAAAGGCATCACCCACGCCATCGTAGCGGCCTCCTTGCGCCAACGCACTTCCATGTTGCGGGTGATACACCGCAAACACAGGGCCGTTGTGATATCCGTATCCAGACAGCTCCGAAACATCGATGCGCAAATCTACCTGCGGGTATCGCGCCTTAACCATGGTGGATAACTCTTGCAGTTCTTGCAGTGCAGCGAGCACGCCCTCGGGTGCCTGCTGCAGCGCCTCGCGAGCACTCTCGAGAACGCCGATATCGCCCATCAAATCTGGCAGCGCCGCGAGCATAGCTGCAGTGGTTGAGTCATCGAGCAGGTCACGTATGTCGCTAGCACCCTTACGCTGAATACAGGCAAACAAGGCACTGCGGCGGGCCTCATCCAGCCGACCCTCAGCAAGCAGCTGCTCCACCAAACCAAGATAAATACCCATATGCCCCAGTAGCAATACTGGGCTGTGCATATTCGCTTCTTGCAGCGCTTCTAGCATGAGACCAATGACTTCGGCATCCGCAGCGATGCCGCTAGCGCCGAATATTTCTGCGCCGGCCTTTAGCGGCACCCGAGATGTCTGGTTGCCTTGTGGTTTGGCAAAGACCACTGGTCCCGCGTAGCAGTAACGCTGCACGTTATCGCTACGCAGGCTGTGGGCATCAACTCGCACCGCTTGAGATGTCATATCTGCCCGAACTCCCAACTGACGACCACTAAACTGATCGACTACTTTGAGGGTTTGCAGATCAAGATCTTCACCGCTGCCAACCAGCAAGGCGTCGAGGTATTCGATTACCGGTGGTTCCAGGTAGTCGTAACCCCACCGATTAAAGACGTCGAGCACGCTGCGCCTCAACTGCTCCAGATGCCAAGCTTGGGGCGGCAGGACTTCATCCACCCCCTTAGGCAAACGCCAATAGGTCATCGATCTATCACCGACGCTAAGGTGCGGAAATTGCGAAGATCATTTCGCGCTACCGCTCTCTAAGTACTTGAAGAAGTCGCTATCAGGATCGAGTACCAACAGATCGCTCTTGTCCTTAAAAACTTCGCCATAGGCGTTGATGCTACGGTAAAAACCGTAGAATTCAGGGTCTTTATTAAAGGCACTGGCATAAACCTCTGCCGACTTCGCATCTCCATCACCGCGCAGGCGCTCGCTTTCCCGATACGCTTCTGCCTCGATAACCACCGAATCACGGTCTGCCTTCGCTCGAATCGCCAGGGCCTGTTCTTGACCTTCTGCTCGATATTGGCGTGCTTCAATCTCTCGCTCTGAGTTCATGCGCTCGTATACCGTAGTAGATACTTCAGAGGGCAAATCGATTTTCTTGACCCGTACGTCGACCACTTCGACGCCAACAGATTCGCGCATCACTTCGTCCAGATCTTTGCGCAGTTCGCTCATCAACTGATCACGCTGACCCGAAATAACCTCGTACATTTCGCGTCGGCTGATCTGGTTACGCAGGCCCTCATTTACGCGCTCCGACAACAGACGTTGTGCGCGGCGCTCGTCGAACGACGTGCCCGTATAAAAGCGCTCAATATCTGCCACACGCCACTTCACGAAGGAATCTACGATCAGCGGCTTCTTTTCCAACGTGTAGTAAGTCTCACCCTGTGAATCTAGGGTCAGTACACGGGCGTCAAACTTTTTCACTTCTTGCGCGATCGGCAACTTGAAGTGCAAACCGGGCTGAAGCTCTGCATCAATAAGGTTACCGAACTCAAGCAAGATGGCTTTTTCAGTTTCCATCACACGGTAGGCCGATTGATTCAGCAGCCCCACACCAACCAGCAAAAATGCTGCAAAAAGAAAGGTTTTCATCGGCATTTCTAAATTCTCCAAAATTCGAGCTGAGCGTTAATCGCTGCAGCCTTCAATTAATTTGTGCGGCCACGGTTGCCGGTTGCGCGACTTGCGTTAAGTTCGCGCCGCAGCTGTTCAAGTTCTCGACGTAGATTCTGCACGTCTGTCGCACCGTTAGCTGTGGTCGAGGTCTGACCGAGTTTATCCAAGGGCAGGTACATCATATTGTTACCGCCTTCGACGTCGATCATGACCTTGCTGGAGTTTTTAAAGACGCTTTCCATGGCGTCAATGTACAGACGGTCACGCGTTACCTGCTTGGCTTGGGAATACTCTACGAGCAACTTCTCAAAGCGCTGGGCCTCACCTTCGGAGCGAGCGATGACTCGGTCACGATAACCCTGCGCCTCTTCGAGCTGGCGTTGGGCGCGACCGCGGGCCTCCGGCACGACCTGCTGGGCATAGGCTGTGGCTTGGTTGATGAACTTTTGCTGATCCTCTTTGGCCTTTTGCACGTCGTTAAAAGCATCTTGAACCTGAATAGGCGGCGCGCTGCGGTCGATGTTGACCTTAGTGATGTCGATGCCAGCACCGTAGCTTTGCAGGTAGAGCTGCAGTCGCTCCTGCACTTCAATCGCGATGGCCTCTCGACCATCGGTAATCACCTCGTCCATGCTCGCCGACCCCACCACGTGACGCAGAGCACTCTCGGTCGCCTGGGCCAAGCTGTCACGGGGTTCGCGCACGTTGATAACAAAGTTTGAAGCGCTGTCGATAACCCATTGGACGGTGAGGCTGACGTCAACGATATTCTCGTCTTCGGTCAACATCAGCGCTTGATGGCTGTGTGACTGCACTTGGGTAACGTTGACGATGTTCTTTTCGTCAATGATGGGCGGGTTCCAATGCAGGCCCGGACCCACTTCTTCAGGTAGCACTTGGCCGAATCGGAAGATGACGCCACGTTCTTGTTGGTCGACTTGGTAAATGCCGGCAAAACCGTATAGGCCCAGTACCAATATAAGCAGCAGGCTAATAGAGCCGCCCGTCATTTTGCCGCTAGCACCGCCTTTATCTCCGCCGCCTCCGCCCCCAAACATGCCAGACAGTTGGCCTTGGAGCTTGCGAATCGCCTCATCAAGATCTGGCGGCCCATCATTGTTGTTGCCGCGATTTCCCCAGGGGTCTTTATCTCCACCACCGGATTCGTTCCACGCCATAGGTATACTCCGAAAGTTAATTCAAAAAATTAAGCCGTCACTCAGACTTAAAACATGCGCCCCTGTTCCGTCGGGAGCGCGTGAGTTTGCGCAGCTGCCACGGTTATTGTAGTGCTTGTTATGAGTTGTTTGTGTGTTTTTCGACCACTGGCCAAGATCATGGTGACTTAATGCGTCGTTTCAACATGCACCTGTCGTTGGCGCATTTGGCCCAAAAGTTTGTCATCGGCCTGCACTGTAAGCTTCACGCTACCATCTGTCAGCAATGTTTCTTCAAGTACCGCGCCAGATTGATACAACCAAGCTCGATTCTTGCCGTCCTTTGGGCTGAGCACCACCTGATGCGGGGCCACAACACCCAGCGCGGTGCCAATACTGTTGAGCAATTGGGTGACGCCTTGCCCGGTCAATGCGGACACCAAGGCCGTATTGTCGAGCAGTGCACGCTGTTCGGCGTCCATTAAGTCCGCCTTATTTACGATAATCAACGACGGCACCTCTGCCGCACCAATGTCATCCAGCACCGCCTGAACCTGCTCGATACGATCTTCTCGCAACGGATCCGAGCCATCGACAACGTGCAGCAGCAGATCAGAGTGCACAACTTCTTCAAGAGTCGCCTTGAAAGCTTCTACAAGAGCATAGGGTAAGGCACTAACGAAACCCACGGTGTCCGTCATAACCACGTTGCCCGCGCCCGGCACCTTGATTTTGCGCGTCGTCGGATCTAGCGTGGCAAACAGCAGATCCTGGGCAAATACTTCCGCCTGAGTAATGGCGTTAAACAGCGTGCTCTTACCAGCGTTAGTATAACCCACGAGCGACACCGTCGGTGTACCCTGACGATTTCGACTGCGACGATTTTGCCGCCGTCGGCGCGCCACATCCTGCAGCTTTTGTTCTGTTGCCTTAACGCGGGCCGATAACATGCGCTGGTCCAACTCAATCTGCTTTTCGCCAGCACCGCGCATGCCGATACCACCTTTCTGTCGGTCTAGGTGAGTCCAACCTCTGACCAATCGCGTTTGCGCGTGTTTGAGTTGCGCAAGCTCCACCTGCAGTTGGCCTTCGTGGCTACGCGCGCGTTCGGCGAAGATGGTCAAAATCAATTCGGTCCGCGTGATCATGCGGCACTCAAGCGCTTGTTCTAAATTGCGCTGCTGGCCCGGCGATAAGTCGTGGTTGATCAAAATCAGCGACGCATCGGCCCATTGCAGCAGCGCTTTTAAATCGTCTACCTTGCCGCTGCCGACGAACCAACGCGGGTGCGGGGCACTACGCTTAGCGCTGGCCACCTGCACCACGTTAATCTGAGCGGAACGGGCTAACTCAGCGAACTCATCCTGGTCTGGATTGTCTTGACCGTGCAGTTCGACGTGCAAAAGCACGGCCTTATCACCGGAATCCGGGCGCTCAAAAAGCATAAAGGTTGGCGTTAACGCGTTGGCACATCACCTCACAGTGCCACCAAGCCGGCATTTTTCAAGGCCGCTAGACCCAGCCGAGTTGGCGTGCCCTAGAGCGGTGACCCAACGTGAGTGCACACCCGCCTGAAGAGTGGGCTAGTGCGCGTCGCTTTCGCTTATGGAAACGTTGCGCGCAGGTACCACGGTTGAAATTCCGTGTTTGTAGACAATCTGGCTCACCGTGTTTTTTAGCAGAATGACAAACTGGTCGAAAGACTCAATTTGTCCCTGCAGCTTGATACCGTTAACGAGAAATATCGAAACAGGTACATTTTCGCGTCGGAGCGCGTTAAGGAAGGGGTCTTGGAGGCCATGGCCTTTGGAAACGTTGTGAGGAATCATTTTTTCTTCTTGCATTTTTTCTTCTTGCATTTTTTTCGTCCGACTTTAGCGCTTGTTATCTGGCACAGAGCGGGGGGCACACTGGGGCTTTTCAAGCGTCGTAATTGGTCGCGGTCAATGCCGCTTGCTCGTAGCTAGGTATCTTAAACTTCCTACTTGCCTCGCGTACTTGTTAAGCACGCCTTTCAGCAAAGTGATTAGTCCAGCTCACCAGAATAGCGTCTTGTGTCTTCAAATAGTGCTTATAACAAACGCTTAGTCGAAGATCGCAGGCCGCCTGAGCCCAGAGCGGACGAGAGTATACTGTGAAGATTTGTTTTTTGGACAGTTTTCTTTGAAGTGTCTAGCCTAAATTTATGCGCTGCATCACATTTATCCAAACACGACGAGCAAAGCGTGTTCTAGTCCTACCGCCCGACTATGGAATCAATGGTTTGGTTCGGCGTGTCGGCAACCACTTCCATTGCATCTGGCCATTTTCGCAACCACGTCATCTGCCGCTTAGCCAATTGACGAGTCGCAGCAATGCCTTGTTCCAAAAAACCGGCTTGATCCGTCTCTCCCACCAAGTGTGTCCATGCTTGGCGATAGCCCACCGCTCGCATTGAAGGCATCTCGCGAGTCAGATCATTGCGGGCCATTAGCGAGCGCACTTCGTCGAGAAATCCTGCCGCCAACATCTGCTTGAATCGCCCGGCGATGCGCTGATGCAAGATTTCGCGGCGCTGCGGCAGCATCACCACACTTCTATGTCTTCGGCCCGTGCGCTCAAAGAGCGTGCCAATGGCGTTGCTGCGCCACTGGGCGGAAATCGGCTGACCCGTGGCGCGCACCACGGCTAAGGCCCGCAACAGCCTTTGATGGTTATTCGGGTGAATGCCGGCGGCGGCCTCGGGGTCGTGCTGCGCCAACTCATCATGCAAAGATTGAGCACTTCGTTCCGCCAGTTCCCGTTCTAGCTCACCGCGCAAGGAGATGTCGGTTTGCGGCAAGTCGGCAATGCCCTGCAGCAGGCACTTCAGGTACATCATGGTGCCGCCGACGATGATTGGCTTTTTGCCCGCCGCTACCGCGCGCGCGATCTCAGCATCTGCATCTGCGACAAAGTCCGCTGCGGAATAGGTCTCGTTCGGATCACGAATATCGATCAGCGCGTGTGGATAGGCCTGTTGTTCTTGATGGGTCGGCTTGGCGGTGCCGATGTCCATGCCGCGATAGATAAGGGCGGAATCTGCACTAATCAGCTGGGCCTGTGCCTTGCCGCCCAGCGCATCCTGCACCGCCATGGCCACCGCGGTTTTACCAATGGCCGTTGGCCCGCAGATGATGAGCACCGAACCATGATCGGTGAGAGTGTTTAGCGACACGCGCGCTATTGCCCGCGCAAAAATAGACGGTCTAGTTCCGCCATGCTGCGCTGCACAAATGTCGGCCGACCGTGATTGCACAGTCCGGCGTTTTCCGTCACTTCCATGGAACGCAGCAGAGCATTCATCTCAGTGATCGTCAGTTGGCGGTTAGCGCGCACAGAACCACGACACGCCAAGGTGGCCAGTACATCAAAGTTGCTTCGCGTGACGCTGTCACTGGTGCCAAATTCCATCAGCTCAGCCAGCAGGTCTTGCACCATTTTTTGAATGTCGGCCTTTGCTAACAACACTGGCACCTCGCGCACCACCACGCTGGCCTGACCCATACGTTCAACGGTCAGACCCGACACATCCAGTTGCTCATTACATTCCTCAACAAGGCTGGCCTCATGCTCACTGACGTTAAAGGTGAGTGGTACCAGCAAGCGTTGGCGCACAATACCGTCACGGGCCTGGGCGTGCTTCATTTGCTCGTATACGATTCGCTCATGGGCCGCATGGGCATCCACCACAACCAGCCCGTGACTATTTTGCGCCAAGATATAAACGCCGTGCAGCTGAGCGATGGCGTAGCCCAGCGGATGTGCGCCGGATTCGGTCTCTGCAGATGGCCCCAAATGTTGATCGCTATGAACCCCAAGTGCTTGGGGCCATTGACCGCGCTGTTCCATAGCGACCGTGCTGTTACCCGGGGCAGATACACCGCCCTTTTGCTCATGCTCGTAAACCAGCTGCGCAAGGCCACCGACGGGTTGATCGTTTTGGGGCGCCGATAGAAGGAAATGGCGCTGTTGATTTGGACTCGTGGAACTGGCGAAGGTGGCGATGCGTGCCGCATCAGCGCCCGTTGTCGCCCCATCTCGTGCATCCGTTTGCCGCTTATCGCTGGGGCGTAGGTCCCGCAGCGCTCGGTTCAATCCTGAAAAAATAAAATCGTGTACCTGCCTAGCGTCACGAAAGCGAACCTCATGTTTGGTCGGATGCACGTTAACGTCTACCCCTTCGGCAGGCACCTGCAGATAAAGCACGTAGACCGCATGGCGGCCATGAAACATTACGTCGCTGTAGGCCTGCCGAAGCGCATGGCCCACCAGTTTGTCGCGTATGGCGCGACCGTTCACATAGAAAAATTGCTGATCCATCTGGCGGCGGTTGTGGTGCGGCAGACCTACCCAGCCATACAGTCGCAGATCGTAATTGCTTTCGTCGATATACACCGAGTTCTCGACAAAATCGGGGCTAACTACCCGTGACAGTCGATCCAGCGGGTCACCTGACGCCAGCATCAAAGGTCGATTTACCCGCCCGGAACTACCGGTGGTTCTGGCCTGCGCGAGCGAAAATCCTACATCCATATGGGCCAGGCTCAGACGTCGCAGCATCTGATCGATTTGACTGACTTCCGTGCGCTCTGCCTTCAAAAACTTGCGGCGGGCCGGGGTGTTATAAAATAAGTCGCGCACTTCCACCGTTGTGCCCTGAGGGTGCGCGGTAGGACCAGAGTTTTGCGTTTCACCGCCATGAGTCTCAACGAACCACCCGCCATCCTGAGCGGCGGTTGCTGAGGCAATTTTCACCTTGGCGACAGACGCCACACTGGCCAGCGCCTCACCGCGAAACCCCAGACTGTCGATACCAATCAGATCATCGGCAACGCTGATCTTGCTCGTGGCATGGCGCTGCAGGGCTAGCGGGAGATCGTCGGCATGAATCCCGCCGCCTGAATCACGCACCCAAACCAGATCTACGCCACCAGCCTCAGTTCGTACCTCAATCTGCTGAGCGCCAGCATCGAGACTGTTTTCCAGCAGTTCTTTGACAATCGACGCAGGCCGCTCGACAACTTCCCCCGCGGCAATCTGGTCAGCGACAAAGGCGCTTAAACGCTTCACTCGGCTCACGTGCTCAACCCCTTGGAATGACAATGGTTTGCCCAACGCGTATACGATCGCTGGATAGGCGGTTGCGTTTTTTCAGCGCTGAAGACGTCACACCATAGCGCGCGGCGATTTCCGATATCGTGTCGCCACGACCGATGGTGTAGCGAATCTCCTCGCGGCGCTGGGCTAGCCAAGTGGCAGGGGGCGGATTCGAGCGCATGAACTCTTCAACGCCATTGGCAATGGCTTTTGCCAGCTTTAACTGATGGGACGCCTGAGCCAGTTTGCGTGCCTCGCCCGGATTCGAAATAAAGCCGGTTTCCACCAAAATGGATGGCATGTCTGGCGACTTGAGCACGAGGAATGCCGCCTGCTCAACTCGCTTCTTATGCAGCTTGGTGATCTGCCCCATGTTGCGCAGCACCGCCTCACCCACCTGTATGCTTTGATTTCGATTGCCGTCCATAGACAGGTCCAGCAGCACTTGAGCGAGCATGGGGTCTTTATCATCCAAGCTCACATTGCCCACACCACCCAGCATATCCGACTGGTTTTCGCGCTCCGCCAGCCACTTGGCGGTTTCGCTGGTCGCGCCCCGATCCGACAAGGTATACACCGAGGCCCCGTAGACCGAAGCCTGTTTAAACGCATCGGCGTGAATCGATACAAAAAGATCCGCGCGTCTGTTGCGCGCCAAAGCCGTGCGCTGACGATGCCCTAAGTAATAGTCGCCATCACGAATCAAAAAGGCATCGAAGCCTTTTTTGCTCTTAATTTGATTCATCGTGCGGCGAGCGATTTGCAGTACCACATCTTTCTCGAGAATTTTACGCGGCCCCAGCGCGCCTGGGTCTTCACCGCCATGCCCGGGATCAATCGCGATCATGATATCGCGACCACCCTGCACTGCCGCCTTTCGAGACGGCAAAGCAGCTTGTGCCGCTTTGCCTGTACCCTTGGGGAAATACAGATCGGCCACCAGACGATGCCCATATGGCGCGATGGGTTTCAGGGTAAAGCTCTTGGGCCGAAAGGCGACTTCGGTATCGACCACGATACGGTAGCCATTTTCGCGCTTGCCACCGCGCAAGCCCTTGATATGGGTGAGTCCCTCAGCAGATCCCAGTGATAGCTCTCTGGCCGGCTTGGCATCTTTGACATCAATGACAATGCGATGCGGATTATCCAGCGCAAAGATCGAGTACTTGGACGCCTTGGAGGTATCGAGCACAACGCGGATGTAGTCCGGGGACTCGTGGGTACGTACACCCTTGATCGCATTGGCGAGCGCAATCGACGGCAGCAGCGTCCACGCTACAAAGAAGGCTGTGAACCAGCGATTACACAAAGCGGACCCTGACCTCGCGCTGCATTTGCTGGGCGTCACCGGCAGTATTCGCCGGCTTATGCAGACTCAAGGACACCTCAACATTGGCTGGTGGCAGCCAACCCGTGCCCTGTTCGGGCCACTCCACAAACTTGTAGCCGGGGCCCGCAAAGATTTCATCAAAACCCAAAAACTCTAGCTCATCCGGTGATTTCAGCCGATAAAGATCAAAGTGAAATACGTCACCGCAAGCGGTGCGATAGGGTTCGAGCAGGGTATAGGTAGGGCTTTTTACTGCCCCAACGTGATTCATCATACGCAGGAATCCGCGCACCAAGGTCGTTTTACCGGCGCCGAGATTGCCGTGCAGATAGACGGTGGCCGTGTCGCCGAAGTACTGACGAACAGCGTCGTGCAGCTCTCGACCGAAGGCCACGGTAGCGTCTTCATCCGCGAGCACACGATTGCGCATCTCATCAGGCACAGGCATTGCTTAATTCTCGGTTCGAATGTTCGATCTTAAACGCTCCGTTCTTCCCGCAGCAATGCAGCGATGTGCGCAATGATAGAGCCAGCCGTCAATCCACGCATGCCGATCTCGATGGCCGCTCGATCTGCGGCGGCGCTGTGCAGCAGCACTGCGGTCGCAAACGCCGCATCGGGATTGCGAGGCTGCTGGGCAATCGAACTGCCAACCAAACCCGCCAACACATCGCCCATACCAGCACTGGCCATACCCGGATTGCCGTGGCCGCAAATCGCCAAACCCTCGTCAGTACCAATCACCGTGCCCGGACCTTTCACCAGACAAGTAGCGTCATACTGCTCGGCCATATCGATGACGGCCTGCTGGGGGTCGCGCAAAATCTCGTCCGCGGAGCGCCGCAGCAGACGCGCCGCTTCACCTGCATGGGGTGTCAAATACAGTCCTGCCTCGCGAGCCTTTAGTGCGCGGCCCTGATTCGAGTCGGCGAGCCAATACAGACCATCAGCATCCACCACCAAGGGGCCGTCATAGTGCGCCATGGCCGCAAGCACTTGCAGCGCCCAAGCACCGCGCCCAAGGCCTGGACCAAGCACGGCGACGCTGGCACTGGATAAGGCAGCAGGCAAAGATTGTTCGGCGTCGGTACCCAGCGGATCGACCCACATGGCCTCGGGCACCCTAGCCAACAAACCCGGCAGATTGACCACGTCGGTAGCAACCGTCACCAGCCCCGCACCACTGCGCAAAGCGGCTTCTGCCGCCAAAATCGCAGCGCCGCCCATGCCCTTGCAGCCACCGATAATGAGCACATGGCCTCGCTGCTGCTTGTAGGCATCCAGCGGCAGCGCAGGCAATAGAGGACCATGCCATCGGCGCAGGGGCACACTTGGGTAAGAACTTGCCAAGGTTTCTGGCACGCCAAGATCGCTGAACAAACGCTCACCGCAAAGAGCAGGGCCTTGGCCCGTGTACAGACCGATTTTCCGCGCGATAAACGACACGGTGACATCGGCCTTAACCGCCAGTGTCGCAGCGCCGGTATCTGCGTTTAAGCCCGAGGGTAGGTCGATACTCAGCACGAATCCATCAACGGCGTTCATGGCCTCAATGGCTTCGGCATAGCCGGGTCGGGGCGCGCCGCGCGTGCCGGTGCCCAGCAAAGCATCAACCACCACCGCGCTGCGCATGGGCGAGTCGGCGGCTTCGGGCACGACGCCTGCGGCGGCGGCGCGCTCATAGGCGATAAGCGCATCGCCAGCAAGCTGGTGTTTCATGCCGACGGCAATGAGCTGTACGTCGAGCCCGAGCCGCTTAGCGAGCAAGGCCATCCAATAACCGTCGCCTGCGTTATTGCCCTTGCCGCAGACGATGCTGATGCGCCGAGCGTTAGGGCAACGCGACAGCAGTGTATCCAGCGCATATTGCGCCGCGCGCTGCATCAGCACTTGGCCGCTGATGCCCAGCCCGCCTGCCGTAACCGGCTGCATGGCCTTGGCGTCAATTGCTCGGCAGGCGTCGGCGGTATAAAGAGGCAGGTCGGTCATGACTGGGCGGCTCTCGCTTGGATCTATTGAGTATACTCGCGCAACCGTGACAAATAGCGAGCAGACCATAGACCCTTTCGCCGACAACGTTTTCGCGAACGACAGCGACAGCCCTACTGGCTGGGATGCCCATGAGGTGAAGCGTCGCATACTGGCGCAAGGTGCTGCGCTGGGCTTCGATAAGCTTGCGGTCACCGATACGGATCTGTCCAGAGCAGCCCCTGACGTACTGTCGTGGCTCAAGGAAGGCTTTGCCGGAGAAATGGGCTATCTAGAGCGGCACGTAGACAAGCGTTTGCAGCCCAGTCTGCTGGAGCCGAGCACCTGCCGGATTGTTACCGCACGCATGCAATATCTGCCTGCCGACACCCAACCGATAGAGGTACTGGAAAACAGCGATAAGGCCTATATTTCGCGCTACGCGCTGGGCCGTGACTATCACAAGGTACTGCGCAGACGACTGGCAAGACTTGCCGAGCAAATCAACCTCACTCTGGCCGACACCGAGCCACGGTTCGCCTTTCGCGCCTTTACCGATTCAGCGCCGGTTTTGGAGAAAGCGCTGGGTGAAAAATCTGGCCTTGGATGGATAGGCAAGCACACCCTGCTGCTCGACAAAGATGCAGGCTCTTGGTTTTTTCTGGGTGAGATTTTCACCAACGCGCCATTGCCCATTGATGAAGTCGAGGTCGAAGACGCCTGCGGCAAATGCAGTGCCTGCATGACCGTCTGCCCCACCGATGCCATTATTTCGCCCCACCGTCTCGATGCCCGCCGCTGCATTTCTTATCTGACCATTGAGCATAAGTCCGCCATTCCGGAGGAGTTTCGCAAGCCCATGGGCAATCGAATTTATGGTTGCGACGACTGCCAGCTGTTTTGTCCTTGGAACCGCGAGGCGCCCACCACAACCGAACCGGACTTTGCCGTGCGCAATGGGTTAGACAGCCCGCGGTTGGTGGATTTATTCGCGCTCAGTGAGGATGCGTTTCTCGCGCTCACCGAAGGTTCTGCCATGCGCCGCATTGGTTACGCCCAGTGGCAGCGCAATATCGCCATTGCGCTGGGCAACAGCGCAGGAGGCGCAGAGGTTGAGCGCGTGCTGCAGGCAGGGCTTGGCCGAGTGAACGCCATGGTAGACGAACACATTCGATGGGCGCTGGATCAGCTAGCGTCTTCTTGAACGAAAAGATGAGCGCGGTAGTAGCGCAGCTCTTCTATGGATTCACGGATATCAGCAAGGGCAGTGTGCTGATTGGTTTTCACCACGCCAGAGGCAATTTTCGGATGCCAGCGCTTGGCCAGTTCCTTAATGCTACTGACATCGATCATGCGGTAGTGCAGGTAGCCTTCTAGGCTTTTCATGTAGCGCGACAGAAAGCGGCGGTCTTGCCATATGGTGTTGCCGCACAGAGGCGCGGAATTCGGCTCTACATGACTCTCAATAAAGGCCAAGGTTTGCGCTTCGGCTTCGATTTCAGAAACCCCCTCGCGGGCCATGCGGTCCAACAACCCCGACACCGAATGATGGGTTTGATTCCACTCGTCCATGCCATCAAGCAGCGACTGTTCCTGACGAATCGCCAGCACCGGACCTTCAGCGATTAGGTTCAAATCACCGTCGGTGATGATAGTCGCCATTTCGATGATGCGATCGTGCTCGGGATTAAGGCCAGTCATTTCCAAGTCGATCCAAACCAAATGGGCGCTCACTAAT
>PYIJ01291561.1_pt1 | contig 19761 bp, 30 predicted proteins | sample 3578051 | NCBI WGS metagenome assembly PYIJ01 (sample SAMN08408021, study PRJNA431606) | Marine metagenome isolate SA_KN192-05_S13_5m, whole genome shotgun... | biome: marine; feature: oceanic pelagic zone; material: water; isolation source: surface water sample, 0.2-0.8 um fraction ... | reverse complement strand
GCCCATGATACTACTTGCCCTTGCGTGTTAGTTAAAGAAATAATGATGTTGTTAAAAGTTGCTTGAATATGAGCTTCACCCACAGCTTCAACTACAACTACCCTTTTTTTTGCCTTATCTTTTCTTTTTTGTGCCATTACACTATTTTACTTAACCGCTTTCTTCTTATTAGCTACTGTTTTACGCTTTCCTTTTCTTGTTCGCGCATTATTTTTGGTTCTTTGGCCTCTTAAAGGCAAGCCTTTGCGGTGTCTAAGACCCCTAAAGCAGCCTATATCCATCAATCTTTTAATACTTAACTGTATTTCAGATTTGAGAACACCCTCTACTTTAATAGTTTCTGTGATAATAGATCTGATCTTGACTTGGTCCTCATCGCTCCAATCTTTGACTTTTATATTTACATCAACGCCAGCGTCCAATAAAATCTTTCTAGCTCTATTTATTCCTACACCAAATATGTAAGTAAGACCTATCTCGCCTCTCTTTTCATCTGGGATATCTACTCCTGCTATTCTGGCCATACTAACCTTGTCTTTGTTTAAACTTTGGGTTCTTTTTATTGATTACATAAAGTTTCCCTTTTCTTCGGATTACTTTGCAATCGACACTTCTTTTTTTTACTGATGCTCTGACTTTCATCTTATTTATTTATATCGATACACGATTCTACCTTTTGACAAATCATACGGAGACATTTCCATCTTCACACGATCTCCCGGTAATATTTTAATATAAAACATTCTCATCTTTCCTGAGATGTGGGCTACAACTTCATGCCCATTTTCTAGCTCGACTCGGAACATAGCGTTTGAAAGCGCTTCTACGATAGTTCCGTCTTGTTCTATGGATGCTTGTTTTGCCATTATGCTACTACTGTACTTTGAGATCTACCTCTAACTCTACCTGATTTCATCATTCCTTCATAATGCCTCATCAATAAATAACTTTCTACTTGCTGTAATGTGTCTAAAATAACACCTACCATGATGAGTAGTGAAGTTCCTCCATAAAATTGTGCAAAACCTCGGCCTACACCACCTAAAATGGCAAAAGCGGGCAAAGTAGCTATAATTGCCAAAAATACAGAGCCTGGCAACGTGATTCTAGATAATATACCGTCGATGAATTCTGATGTCTGTTTACCAGGCTTAATTCCCGGTATAAAACCACCATTCCTTTTCATATCGTCTGATATTTGTGTGGGGTTGATTGTAATGGCCGTGTAAAAAAAGGTAAATACGATGATCAAACAGGCAAATAATAAGCTATACTGCCAAGACTCAACTCTTGAAAAAGTTGCCACCACCCATTGTGCAGTAACACTATTTTCGGCCCAAATACCCCCAATCATTGCGGGTAAGAACATTAAAGACTGGGCAAATATAATAGGCATAACCCCCGAACTATTAACTTTTAGAGGTATATATTGCCGCTGACCTCCGTAAACTTTATTACCGACAACTTGCTTGGCATACTGTACTGGTATTTTTCTGATCGCCTGAACTAAAGCAACTGTTGCCATCACTACAAAAAACAACGCTAACATTTCTATAAAGAAAAAGAGCATTTGACTCATTCCGCGTGACATTGCTTCTGCCACAATACTTGCTGGGAATCTGGAAATAATTCCAATCATAATCAACATGGAAATACCATTACCAATTCCCTTATCTGTTATTTTTTCTCCCAACCACATACAAAATACAGTACCTGCTGTGAGCATTATCATGGATGAAATTCTAAAGAAAAATCCATTTATAACAATAGCCTCGGCAGATATAGTGGTCAAATAAGCTGCAGATTGAGCCATACATATGAACAAGGTCAAAAGTCTCGTTATTTGACTGATTTTTTTTCTACCACTGTCTCCTTCCTTTTGTAATTTCTGAAAATATGGCACTGCAACGGTAAGAAGCTGCAGTACAATAGACGCCGATATATAAGGCATAATACCTAGCCCGAAGATCGAAGCATTACTAAAAGCGCCTCCTAAAAATGTATCAAGTAGACCAAAAATTCCACCTGCATTGTCTACGAGTTTGGATGGATCTATGCCGGGTAAGGTAATAAAAGAACCCAATCTGAAAACAATAAGGAAGCCTAAAGTATTGAGAATTCTAGTTCGAAGTTCTTCGATTGAAAATATATTAGATATGGTTTTAAAAAATTTTTTCATCAACCTATAACTGTAACTGTTCCACCCGCAGCTTCAATAGCCTTGGCAGCAGATTTTGAAAATTTGTGAACCGTGACCGAAAGCTTAGATTTAATTTCTCCCCTACACAATATTTTAACCACATCTTTTTTCCCTATCAACCCATTCTGAATCAAAACCTCGATAGTAATTTCCTTGAGCTTCTTTTCAGTAGCTAAAGATTCAAGTGTATCTAGATTTACAGCCTTCGATGTAATCTTATTAGTGTTTTTAAATCCAAACTTGGGAATCCTTCTCTGTAAGGGCATTTGTCCTCCCTCGAAACCAATTTTTCGAGAATAGCCCGAGCGTGACTGGGAACCATTGTGACCCTTAGTTGAAGTACCTCCCCTACCAGATCCTTGGCCTCTGCCGATAATTTTTCTTTTCTTAATCGAACCCGCCGCTGGTTTTAATGATTCTAATTTCATCTTTTAACATCTTTTACGTTAACTAGGTGTCTCACCTTACTGATCATTCCAGCGATTTGTGGAGTTAACTCTTTCTCTACCGTCTTGTGGAGCTTGCCTAGTCCAAGGGCTTGAATGGTTAATACTTGCCGCTTGGGTCGTTTAATGGTGCTTCGAATTTGAGTAATTAATACTTTATTCATTATTTATCCGTTGAAAACTTTGTCTAATGTAACACCACGCTGTCTTGCAATGGTCAATGGATCTCTCATCTGAGCAAGTGCGTCAAACGTTGCCTTTACCACATTATGTGGGTTAGAAGACCCTTTTGATTTGGCTAGAACATCATGAACGCCAGCACTCTCTAAAACCGCACGCATTGCCCCACCAGCAATTACGCCCGTACCTGCTGAGGCCGGTTTTAATAAAACAAATCCACCACCATATTTTCCAATGGCTTCATGGGGTACGGTACCTTTAAAGATAGGTACACGTACCAAATTTTTCTTAGCATCATCAATGCCTTTTGTTATTGCATCTGTAACTTCATTAGCTTTTCCTAGGCCATATCCTACAACTCCATTTCCATCCCCTACGACTACAATAGCTGAGAAGCTAAATCTACGACCGCCCTTAACCACTTTAGCCACTCGTTTTATTGCTACTACTTTTTCTTTGAGGTCAATATCGCTTGCTCGGACTATTTTAATATTTGATTGTGACATACTTTTTTAAAATTTTAATCCTCCCTCGCGCGCTCCATCAGCCATAGCTTTGACCTGACCGTGGAAAGGGTAACCACCACGATCAAAAACAACTTTTTTAATTCCATTTGATTGTGCTTTTTCCGCTAATTTTAAGCCTACTTTTTTAGAAGTTATCACTGTAACATTTGAAATACCAACTTCTTTAGATGAAGCTGCTAATAGTGTTTCTCCTTTCTCATCATTAATTAGTTGGGCATAAATTCCCCGATTACTCCTGTATACTGAAAATCGTGGTACAGAGCTAGTGCCAGAAATTTTACTCCTTATACTTTTTCTAATTCTGAGTCTTCTATTTGCCTTTGAAATAGCCATTTTTATTTTTATTTTGCAGCCGTCTTACCAGCTTTTCTCCTAATCTCCTCATCCACAAACCGTATACCTTTTCCTTTGTAAGGTTCAATTTTCCTCAGTGACCTAATTTTAGCAGCTACCTGCCCTATCATCTGTTTGTCGTTGCTGTCAAGCCTGACAATAGGATTTTTACCCTTTGCTGTTTCAGCTGAAACCTTAATTTCCGATGGAACCTCCAAATAAATATTATGAGAGTAGCCCAAGTTCAATTCTAAAACGTTTCCTTGAACACTAGCCTTATAACCTACTCCAACCAATTCAAGATTACAACTATAGCCTTCTGTGACCCCTTTTACCATGTTGTAAATCAATGACCGGTACAAGCCATGGAGGGCTTTATGTCTTTTCTGCTCTGTCGGTCTCTTAACTATCACAGTACCATCCTCTATTAAGGCAATAATCTCAGTACCTATGTTCTGTATCAATCGCCCCTTAGGTCCGCTTACTGTTACCTCTCCTTTTTCGATAGTAATTTCCACCCCTGGAGGTACAGTTATTGGCGCTTTTCCTATTCTCGACATATTAAATTAATAAACGTAACAAAGTATTTCACCACCTATGTTTTCCATTCTCGCCTTCTTATCTGTAATTATGCCTTTTGATGTGCTAATCACAGCTATTCCCAAACCATTAAGCACACGTGGGAGCTCTTTAGCCCCCTTATATTTTCTAAGACCGGGCTTGCTCACTCGTTCAAGACTAGTTATTGCCGAACGCTTTGTCTCAGGATTGTATTTGAGAGCAATCTTTATTACTGATCCCGGCCCTTCCTTTTCGAATTTGAAATTAGCGATATATCCTTGATCATGTAAAAGCTTTGTTATTTCTTTTTTCATTCGAGAAGAAGGAATCTCAACAATTCTATGATTTGCACCAATTGCATTTCGAATTCTAGTTAAATAATCTGCTATGGGATCTGTTACCATAAATGTTTTTTAATTTTCTCACCTTTAAAAAGGGACGCAAATCTAATTATTGTTTTCTATTTAGAAAATATTTTACGCTTAAAATTACCAACTTGCTTTAGTTATACCTGGTATTTTTCCATCTGACGCCATCTCTCTGAAAGTTACCCTTGATAAGCCAAATTTTCTCATGTAGCCTTTTGGTCTTCCCGTAAGCTTACATCTGTTGTGCAGTCTCACAGGCGATGAGTCCTTTGGAAGTTTATCTAAACCAATGTAATCGCCTGCAGCTTTAAGTGCTTTTCTTTTTTCAGCGAACTTAGCCACTAGTCGCTCTCTCTTTCTTTCCTTTGCTTTTAATGATTCTTTTGCCATTCTATTAATTAATTTTTGCCCTCAGAAAAAGGCATACCAAACGCTTTTAGCAATGCTAAGCTTTCTTCATCTGTTTTTGCCGTTGTAACAAAAGTGATATCCATACCAGCAATCTTGTTAATTTTGTCAATACTGATTTCTGGAAAAATGATTTGCTCCTGCACCCCTAAAGAATAATTACCTCGACCATCAAAACCTCTAGATTTAACACCTTTGAAGTCTCTTACTCTTGGGAGCGCTACGTTTAACAATCTATCTAAAAACTCATACATACGATCTCCCCTCAGAGTAACCTTTGCTCCAATGGGCATTCCTTCTCTCAACTTAAAATTAGATACCGATTTTTTCGCAATAGTTGCCACCGCTTGTTGGCCAGTGACTGTAGTTAACTCCGCGACTCCGATGTCTACTAATTTTTTGTCAGAGACGGCATCACCAATACCTCTATTTATGGATATTTTAGCAACCCTCGGTACTTGCATTACCGTTTTGTATTGAAACTTTTCCTTTAACAAAGGAATAATTTCTGAAATATATTTATCTTTTAATCTTGGAATTACCATCTTAAATAAATTCTCCTGACTTTTTAGAATAACGCTGATTTTTACCGTCAGAGTTTAATTTCCTTCCGACTCTAGTCGGCTCACCCGAAGCCGGATCGACTAGCATTAAGTTACTGATATGCAGCCCTGCTTCTGTACTGATTAGTCCACCCTCGGGTTTGTCAGCTGAAGGCTTTACATGTTTGGTAACCATATTCATACCCTCAACAATTGCTCTGTACTTGTTGGTTATTATTTCTAGAACTTTACCTGTTTTACCCTTATCATTACCAGTTAGAATTCTAACAGTGTCACCCTTCTTAATGTGTATTTTTTTCATATCAAACATGGTTATAATACCTCTGGTGCCAATGAAACGATTTTCATAAATTGCTTTTCCCTCAATTCTCGTGCAACAGGACCAAAAATTCGAGTCCCTTTGGGCTCATTATTCTCATTGAGTAATACAGCTGCATTGTCTTCAAATCGTACATAAGAACCATCCTTTCTCCTTATCTCCTTTTTAGTGCGGACAACAACGGCACGGGAAACCGTACCTTTTTTAACAGAGCTGGATGAGATTGCCGATTTAATCGAAACTACAATCATATCACCAATATTGGCGTATCTCTTTTTAGTACCTCCCAAAACGCGAATGCATAAAACCTCTTTAGCTCCGCTGTTATCTGCTACCTTAAGCCTTGATTCTTGCTGTACCATATTATTTAGCCCTTTTAACGATTTCCACTAAACGCCATCTTTTACTCTTACTTAAAGGACGTGTCTCCATAATTTTGACTGTATCTCCAACATTGCAATCATTTTGCTCATCGTGAGCTGTTAATTTAGTAGTCTTTTGAACGAATTTTCCGTAAATAGGATGTTTCACTTTTCTTACAACAGCTACGGTGATGCTTTTCTGCATTTTATCCCCAATAACTAAGCCTACTCTTTCCTTCCTGAGATTTCTTTCCATAAACCCTTTATTTTACAAGCTGCTTGGCTCTAACTTCAGTTTCTAATCTTGCAATTAATTTACGCGCTGCCCTAATCTTCATAGGATTTTCAATAGGCGTAATGGCATGAGCAAAAGTCAATTTTCCATATGCCTCTTTTTCCATGACAAGTTTATTTACCAACTCATCTATACTTAGACTTCTTAACTCAGAATTTTTCATTCTCGATAATCCCTTTTTACAATAAACCTTGAACTAATAGGCAACTTTTGTGCTGCCAGACTTAATGCCTTTTTTGCTATGTCCTGAGACACGCCTGCAGCTTCGAATAAAATAGTGCCAGGCTTTACACATGCCACCCAGTATTCCGGGGCTCCCTTACCTTTTCCCATTCTTACCTCAGCTGGCTTTTTGGTCACTGGTTTGTCTGGAAAAATTCTAATCCATACTTGGCCTTCTCTCTTCATAGCTCGTGTCATCGCTATACGCGCTGCCTCAATCTGACGACTAGTCAACCAGCCTGGTTCCAGAGACTTGATTCCAAAGGTACCGAAAGCCAATTGATGCCCCCTTTGCGCTAAACCTTTAACCCTTCCTTTCTGTCTCTTTCTGAATTTTGTTCGCTTAGGCTGTAACATTTTTCAACATCTTTAAAATTACCTTCTTTTTCTTCTTGGTCCGTCCGGCCTAGATCTAACTCTAGCATTACCACCACTGGAATTATTTGTAACCCCAATATTTGGAGAAAGATCTCTTTTACCGAAGACCATTCCTTTAAAAATCCATACCTTGATACCAATTTTTCCATAAACAGTTTGGGCCTCTGAGACCGCATAATCAATATCTGCCCTTAATGTATGTAAAGGTATAGCACCCTCTTTATACTGTTCAGTACGTGCCATCTCAGCACCACCCAAGCGACCAGCGCATTTAATCTTAATGCCCAGGGCACCTACACGCATAGCTGAGGCTATCGCTTGCTTCATGGCCCTTCGATAAGAAATTCTCGCCTTAAGTTGTTGAGCTATTGATTCACCTACCAATACAGCATCGAGTTCTGGCCTCTTAATCTCAAAAATATTAATTTGAAGTTCTTTACCAGTAATTTTTTTCAATTCTTCTTTTAATTTATCGACTTCAGAACCCCCCTTACCAATAACAACCCCTGGACGAGCTGTATGTATAGTCAAAGTTATTCTTTTCAAAGTCCTCTCTATAACTACTTTGGATATTCCACCCTTTGTAATTCTTGCCAGAAGATACTTTCGTATTTTGTGATCCTCAACAATATTGTCGGCGAATGACTTTCCACCATACCAATTTGAATCCCACCCTTTAATGATCCCAAGTCTTAAGCTTATTGGGTTTACTTTTTGTCCCATCGATTAATCTTTTTGCGTTTCATTCTTATCCTCAACATTTACATTACGATCATCCACTGTAACAACCAGATGATGGGAACGTTTTCTTATTCTATGCGCTCTTCCTTGAGGGGCTGTGCGTAATCTTTTTAACATCCGAGCACTATCAACATATATCTCTTTAACATACAAATCAGCCTCTTCAATATTGACCTCCTCATTTTTTAATTGCCAATTTGCAATTGCAGACAATAATACTTTCTCTAAAATACCTGAAGCGAACTTGGCATCAAATTTTAAGAAATTTAAAGCTACACTTACCCGCCGTCCTCTTATCATGTCAGCTACTAGTCTCATTTTGCGTGCAGCAGATGGGAAGTTTCTCAAAGAAGCCGCAACTGCACCTTGCTTTCCAGATAGTAATTTTTTAGCTTCTGAGCGAGCTTCCTTTTCAAGTCTGATTTTAACAGACTTTTTGACTTTTTTGTTTTCTTTGGCCTCCATTATCTTTTCTTATCTTTTTTGGCAATATGGCCTCTGAAATTTCTCGTAGGGGAAAATTCACCCAATTTGTGCCCTACCATATTTTCTGTTATTAGAATAGGAATAAATTTATTGCCATTGTGCACGGCAAAAGTATGGCCAACAAAATCTGGTGAAATCATTGATCTTCTTGACCAAGTTTTTATCACATTTTTTTTCCCAGAATCATTAAGCGCATTCACTTTTTTTTCAAGGCGAAAGTCAATGTAAGGTCCTTTTTTGAGAGATCTAGCCATTATTTCCTTTTAGTTATTATCATTTTATCTGAGTATTTGTTTGGCTTTCTAGTTTTCTGCCCTTTAGCATAAATACCGTTCCTTGATCGGGGATGCCCACCAGAGGATTTTCCTTCTCCTCCCCCCATAGGGTGATCTACAGGATTCATAGCTACACCTCTCACTCGAGGTCTTCTTCCTAACCATCTGTTTCTTCCAGCCTTTCCTAGTCTCACATTCATGTGATCATTGTTGGATACAGTTCCGATTGTTGCGAAACAAGTAGACAACACAAGCCTCATTTCACCTGAGGGTAATTTCAAAGTCACATATTTTCCTTCCCTGGCAACCAACTGTGCATATGACCCTGCACTTCTTGCCATTGCTCCTCCTTTGCCTGGCTTCAGCTCAATATTGTGGATAATTGTACCTAATGGTATTTCCGATAGTGGTAAGGCATTTCCAACTTCTGGAGCTACTCCAGGACCACTCAACAACACGGTACCCACTTCGAGGCCATTTGGCGAAACTATGTACCTTTTTTCACCATCTGCGTAAAATAGTAATGCAATCCGAGCTGATCTGTTGGGATCATACTCGATTGATTTCACTGTGCCTGGTATATCGAACTTATCCCGTTTAAAGTCAACATCTCTTAGTCTCTTCTTATGGCCCCCACCTACATTTCTGACAGTCATCTTCCCAGTGTTATTTCTTCCCCCAGACCTTTTTACGACTGAGATTAAAGATTTTTCAGGTCTGTCGGCTGTTATCTTATCGAAAACAGGTGCTATCCTAAATCTTTGTCCTGGAGTAGTTGGTTTAAGTTTTTTTATTGCCATTCCTCAGTAATTATATTCCACTGTAAAAATCAATAATATCCCCTTCGACAAGCTTAACGACGGCTTTTTTATAGGTTTTAGACTTCCCCTTGATAATACCAGCCTTTGTAGATCTTACTTTCGATTTCCCAGGTTGAATCATGGTATTCACAAATTCTACGGTAACGCCATATTGCTTTTCAACTTCTTGCCTAATCTGTACCTTGTTAGCTTTTCTCTCTACCACAAAACCATACTTTCCGTGCTCATTCATAGCAGAAAATTTTTCCGTAACAAGGGGTTTGATAAGTATACTCATTAGTTTAATCTATTTTCAATGACGTCAATGGCACTCTCAAACAATACAATGTAATCTGCATTTACCAACTCATAAGTGGACAACTCATTAGCGCTTATTACTTTGGCATTAGGAATGTTTCGTGCAGAGGCCACTGCATTGTCATTTACATTTCCAGTTATAAATAACGCCTTATCAATCTCCATTTTAAGACTTTTAAGAATTGAAGTAAAGACCTTAGTCTTGGGAGTTTCGATAATTTGGTCCTCCATGACTCGAATCTTCTTTTCTGCAGCTTTTGCTGATAAAGCAGATCGCTTGGCCAATCTTTTCACTTTTTTGTTCAGATCGAAGCCATATTCTCTTGGAACTGGGCCAAAAATGGTACCTCCACCTCTAAGTATACCTGACTTTATGCTACCCGCACGTGCCGTACCAGTGCCTTTTTGCTTTTTTATCTTTCTCGTAGACCCTGCTACTTCAGATTTTCCCTTAGTTTTATGAGTCCCTTGACGTTGATTGGCTAAATATTGCTTAATTTCTAAATAAACTGCATGGTCATTGGGCTCAACCTTATAAATACCATTTGAAAGGACAATTTTTCGGCCCGTATTTTCACCCTTTTTATCTATGACGTCTAATTTCATGACTTATTTCTCTAAAATCACATAAGAACTTTTCGCTCCAGGAATTGAGCCACTTATTAAAATAAGGTTTTTCTCTGGATAAATTTTCATTATTCTTAGATTAAGGATTTTCTTTCGGTCGCCACCCATTCTACCTGCCATTCTCATCCCTTTAAAGACACGGGAAGGAAAAGAAGCTCCTCCGATAGACCCTGGGGCCCTCAATCTATTATGCTGTCCATGTGTTGCTTGGCCCACGCCAGCGAAATTATACCTCTTAACAACTCCTTGAAAGCCTTTCCCCTTAGTAGTACCGACAACATCTACAAATTCATTTTCTTGAAAAACATCAGCGATATTAATTTCATTTCCTATAGCAATTTTTTGATCAAACTCGCTTCTGAAATCTCTAAATTCAACTTGATATTTCTTAGGTGTGGTTCCAGCCTTGGCATAATGTCCCTTTTCCGCTTTTGATGTATTCTTCTCTTTTTTATCATCATAAGCGAGTTGGACAGCACGATATCCATCAGAACTTTCGTTTTTCACTTGCGTCACAATACAAGGGCCGGCTTCAATCAATGTGCAAGCAACACTTTTACCTGCCTCATCGTATATATTGGTCATTCCTACCTTTTTACCTATTAATCCAGGCATTATTTGAATTTATTAATAGTTTTAATGTATTTATTTTCTCTAAAAGGAGTGCAAAGATAACAATTCTGGATTATGAAACAATGATTCACTAATATTAAAAGACAAAAAAAAACCAACTCGAAAATGTGCTGGCTGTTTATAATTTTTGAAGTAAATCAAACCTTAATTTCAACATCTACCCCACTAGGTAATTCTAGTTTCATCAATGCATCTACAGTTTTGGCACTATTCGAATAAATATCTACTAATCGCTTATAAGTACATAACTGAAACTGTTCTCTCGACTTTTTGTTAACATGAGGTGATCTAAGTACCGTAAACTTTTCTTTCACGGTAGGTAAAGGTATTGGACCACTAACAACGGCTCCCGTTGTCTTTACAGCTCTTACTATTTTCTCGGATGACTTATCCACCAAGTTATGATCGTAGGACCTTAATTTAATTCTGATTTTTTGATTCATAATCTTTTCCGACAACTAATTAACCATTAACTTCTGCAATTACCCCCTCAGCTATACTATCAGGGACACTATCATAGTGAGAAAATGTAAGATTTGCAGTCGCTCTTCCTGATGTGATTGTCCTTAAATCCGTCACATAGCCAAATAGAGCAGCAAGGGGAACGTCCGCTTTTATAACCTGTGAAACTCCCCGAGTATCCATACCTTTCATAATACCTCGTCTTTTGTTTAAATCACCTGTAACCGACCCTGTATATTCATCAGGAGTAATTACTTCAACTGCCATCACAGGTTCTAACAGTACTGGACTAGCTTTTTTTGATGCCTCTTTAAATCCCAGCCGGGCTGCCAATTCAAATGAAAGTGAATCTGAATCAACATCGTGAAAAGAACCATGGTAAAGTCTCACCTTCATGCTATCCAATGGATACCCAGCTAAAGGGCCATTAATCATAGCTTGCTTAAATCCTTTTTCGATGGCGGGTATGAATTCTTTTGGTATGATCCCTCCCTTTATGTCATTAACAAATTGCAAACCTGTCCCTTCAAAGCCTTCATCTACAGGACCTAGATCAAATACGATGTCAGCAAATTTACCTCGACCACCAGATTGTTTTTTGTATACTTCTTTATGTTCTATTTTAGTTCTGATGGCCTCCTTGTAGGCAACTTGTGGAGCTCCTTGATTAATTTCAACTTTGAACTCACGCCGCAGTCTGTCAATAATAATATCAAGATGGAGCTCTCCCATGCCCTTTAATATTGTTTGACCTGTCTCATGATCAGTCTCAACCACTAAAGTTGGGTCTTCTTCAACCAATTTGGCGATACTCATGCCGAGTTTATCAACATCTACCTGGGCCTTTGGCTCAATAGCATAGCCTATTACAGGATCAGGAAAATTCATAGTTTCCAGAACTATTTTATTTTTCTCATCACATAAAGTATCCCCTGTTTTGATATCCTTAAATCCAACAACCGCGCCAATATCTCCGCAATGCAAAGTATCAATTTGATTTTGCTTATTGGCATGCATTTGGAAGATTCTTGAGATTCTTTCTTTCTTTCCTGTTCTAGTGTTGAATACATAAGAACCAGAATCTAATGAACCTGAGTAAGATCTAATGAAACAAAGTCTACCAACAAAAGGATCAGTTGCAATTTTGAAAGCTAATGCTGTAAAAGGATCTTCCACCGTAGGCAATCGGTTTACTTCTTCCTCTGTATCAGGATTGATTCCTTTAATCTCATCTTTGTCCAATGGAGATGGCAGAAGCTCCATTACATAATCTAGCATTATCTGGACCCCTTTATTCTTGAACGCTGATCCACAAAGCATAGGTACGAAAGCCAAATCAATTGTTGCAGCCCTCAATGCGGCAATAATTTCATCTTTTGATATGGAATCAGGATCTTCAAAATATTTTTCCATTAATCCTTCATCATACTCGGCCACCGCCTCAACTAACTTTTCGCGATATTCAGTGACTTCTCCAATCATATCTTCAGGTATAGGAATCTCCTCAAAAGTCATACCTTGGTCTTGTTCGTTCCAAACCATTGCCTTATTTTCAACCAAGTCGACTACACCCCTAAAGTTATCTTCAGAACCAATGGGTAATTGCAACGGAACTGCTTTTGTCCCCAACATTTCTTTGACCTGCCTACATACATTGAGAAAGTCTGACCCCGCACGATCCATTTTGTTTACAAAACCAATTCGAGCAACTTTATAATTATCGGCTAAACGCCAATTAGTTTCTGATTGGGGTTCGACGCCATCCACAGCGCTAAACAGGAACACTAGGCCATCTAATACACGTAATGATCGATTTACTTCAACAGTAAAATCCACATGACCAGGAGTATCAATGATATTTATGTGATAATTTTCTTTTTTATATTTCCAAAAAACCGTGGTAGCGGCGGAAGTAATGGTAATACCGCGCTCCTGCTCCTGCTCCATCCAGTCCATTGTGGCAGCCCCATCGTGAACCTCTCCGATTTTGTGACTTGCACCGGTGTAATATAGGATACGCTCCGTAGTGGTAGTTTTACCGGCGTCAATATGGGCAGCTATGCCAATATTACGCGTGAACTTCAAATTTCTTTTGGCCATTTCGAAAGTATTTTAAAATCTAAAATGAGAAAAAGCCTTATTGGCTTCGGCCATCCTATGAGTATCATCTTTCTTCTTGACTGACGCACCTTCACCTTTTGAAGCAGCTATTATTTCTGCTGCAAGACGTTGTTTCATTGTTTTTTCGCCTCTCAATCTTGAGTATTTAATCATCCATTTGATTCCCAATGAAGTCTTTCTTTCAGGTCTTACCTCGATGGGCACTTGAAAGGTAGCCCCTCCAACTCTTCTACTCTTTACTTCGACAGAAGGCATAACTGTCTTTAGCGCCGACTTCCAAATCTCTATTCCGTTCTCATTTGTTTTTTCTTCTACTATCTTTATGGCATCATAAAAGATGGTATAAGAGAGACTTTTTTTGCCATCTACCATGAGATAGTTCACAAACTTTGTAATCAAGGTGTCTCCGTAAAGTGGGTCAGGTAAAATGTATCGCTTCTTTGGTTTGGACTTTCTCATTTTTCTTCCTTATTTTTTCGCTTTCGGCCTTTTGGCACCATATTTTGACCTTCTTTGCAACCTTCCACTTACTCCAGCTGTATCCAATGCACCTCGTACAATGTGGTAACGAACACCAGGAAGATCCTTAACCCTTCCACCACGAATCAGGACAATAGAGTGTTCTTGCAAATTATGGCCTTCACCCCCTATGTAGGCGTTAACTTCTCTGCCGTTGGTCAACCGAACTCTTGCCACTTTCCTCATAGCTGAATTCGGCTTTTTAGGTGTAGTAGTGTAGACACGTGTACATACCCCTCTTCGTTGTGGACATGAGTCTAATGCAGGAGACTTGGATTTGGAAGTCAAGTTTTTTCTTCCTTTCCTCACTAGCTGTTGTATAGTTGGCATTTTCTATTTTATTCTAAAATCTATATTATTTTTGGAACGCAAAGATAGAGAAAAACATTCAATATCTTGATATCATTTATAATTAAATCATTATGCTTCGCCTACTGTGCCTCCGAAATTTATTGGGAACTTGGGAGATTGCTCATTCTTTTTTATTTCGCCAAAAGTCTTTTCATACTTTTGAATGTTTTCTTCCAACGCATTCAAAAGTCTCTTCGCATGCTCTGGCGTGATTACAATACGTGCCTTAACCTTCGCCTTGGGCACACCAGGCATCAGACGAATATAATCAATGACAAACTCACTGCTTGAATGTGCTATCATAGCCAAATTTGCATAAACGCCTTCAGCTATCTCTTCTGATAGTTCAATATTAAGATTTCTGTTAACCTCTTGTGACTTTTCCATCTATACTTCAGTTAAAGACGCTTCCTTCGATTTAGAAAATTCTTCCCTCGCCAGTGCCATCTTATCAAACTCTTCTTTATTTGCTACAAAATTGTCATGGAATTTTTTAACCCCTGTTCCCGCAGGAATCAGATGACCTACAATTACATTTTCTTTTAATCCATCGAGCCCATCTCGCTTGCCTTTAATGGCTGCTTCGCTCAAGACCTTTGTCGTCTCCTGAAAAGATGCTGCAGAGATAAAACTTCTAGTTCCTAATGATGCTTGCGTTATTCCTTGAAGAATAGGTTTGGAAACCGCAGCTGAAGCATTCCTTACTGAGATGATTTTAACATCTCTTCTTCTTAAATTAGAATTCTCATCACGCAACATTCGGCTAGAAATGATTTGTCCGGCCTTTATCGTGTCAGAACCCCCTGGATCAACAACTACTTTTTTATCAAGTATTTGATCATTCTCTTCCATGAAACTCAACCTGTCTACGGATTGATTAGTAAGAAAAGAAGTGTCGCCAGCATCAATAATAATTACCTTCTGCATCATTTGTCGTACTATCGTCTCAATATGTTTGTCATTAATTTGGACACCTTGAAGACGATAAACTTCTTGTATTTCATTTACCAAATACTCTTGAACTGCAGTAGGTCCTTGTATAGATAATATATCAGCAGGGGTTATAGATCCATCAGACAAAGGCTCTCCTGCCTTGATAAAGTCATTATCTTGGACTAAAAAGTGCTTGGATAGGGGTACTAAATAACGCTTTTTAATACCATCTTTGGATTCAACAAACAATTCTCTATTCCCCCTCTTTATTCCCCCATAAGTTACTACACCGTCAATCTCTGTAACAACGGCTGGATTCGAAGGATTTCTTGCTTCAAAAAGTTCTGTGACTCGTGGTAGACCTCCAGTTATATCTCTTGACTTACCTGTGTTTCGGGGTATTTTTGCCAGTACCTGTCCCGCCTTTATAGTAGCACCTTCATCTACCGACAAGTGAGCCCCTACTGGAATATTATATCCTTTCTCAGTCTTTTCCGAATGGATTATGATAGCCGGATTTTTGGCCTTATCCTTAGTATCAATTATCACTTTTTCTCTATGGCCCGTCTGCTCATCTGACTCTTCTTTGAAAGTGACACCTTCAATAATAGCCTCAAAAGTAATCTTTCCATCAAATTCGGACATGATCACAGCATTGTAGGGATCCCAAAAACAAAGCTCATCCCCTTTAGTCACTTTTTGACCGTTTTTCACTTTCAGAATGGCTCCATAAGGAACATGGTTACTCATTAATATTTTTGACTTTTTAGCATCCGTTACTCTAAGTTCACCCGATCTTCCCATGACCACTTGAACCGAATTTCCTTCATCATCACTACTATTTACCGTTCTCAATTCGTCAAATTCGACAACTCCATCGAATTTTGATATCACCGTAGCATCTACCGCAATATTCGATGCTGTCCCTCCCACATGAAAGGTTCTTAAAGTTAATTGGGTACCTGGCTCCCCAATAGACTGAGCTGCGATCACACCAACAGCTTCTCCCAAATGGGCCATTCTTCCTGCTGACAAGCTACGACCATAACACTTAGAGCAAACTCCTCTTTTCGCTTCACAGGTCAATACTGAACGTATCTCGACTTCATCAATATTTGTAGCCTCAATAATCTTTGTAATTTCCTCGGTAATCTCCTCCCCTGATTCAAGAATCTTTTCATCGGTTATTGGGTGATAAATATCATGAACGGATACCCGGCCCAATATTCGCTCTGATAAGGATTCAACTACATCTTCATTGTCTTTTAAGGATCGAACAACTAATCCTCTCAAGGTACCACAGTCAGGTTCATTCACAACAACATCTTGTGCCACATCAACAAGCCTTCTAGTTAGGTATCCTGCATCTGCTGTTTTCAATGCAGTATCCGCCAAACCCTTTCGAGCACCATGTGTAGAAATAAAATATTCAAGAACATCTAAACCTTCTTTAAAATTAGAAAGGATAGGATTTTCAATGATTCCACCAACAGACCCAGCTAAGTTCTTTTGAGGTTTGGCCATTAATCCTCTCATACCTCCCAGTTGTCTAATTTGTTCTCGAGATCCCCTTGCACCCGAATGCATCATCATATATATGGAATTAAAACCTTGATCATCTTCCTCTAATTGCTTCATTAATGTCGAAGTCAACTGTGTATTTGTTCTTGTCCATATATCAATCACTTGATTGTAACGCTCATTATCGGTAATCAAACCCATCAAGTAATTATTCCAAACATTATCAACATCTTTCTTTGCATCTGCTACCATCTGCTGTTTAGCTTCAGGAATATTAATATCACCTAGTCCCATGGATAAACCGCCAGTATACGCCATTTGAAAGCCCAAAGATTTGATATCATCTAGGAAAACAGCAGTGGCTGCCATTCCTACAACTTTAAAGATTCTGGAAATAATATTTTGAAGCTTTTTCTTAGTAAGCAATTCATCAATATAGCCAACCTCTTTTGGTACAAATTCATTAAAAAGTACTCTGCCTGCTACAGTATCTAACAATTTTTCTTCTAACTCATCTCCTATCCTTACATGAGTCCTTACTTTTATGTATGCATGCTTTGAAATTACACCCTCATTCAAGGCAATAATCACTTCCTGGGAATTATAAAAAGTCATTCCCTCACCTTTAACCACCTCTTCCGAAGTACTTTTTCTACCTTTAGTCACGTAGTAAAGGCCAAGAACCATATCTTGAGATGGTACAGCTATTGGTGCTCCATTTGCTGGATTAAGGATATTATGGGAGGACAACATTAAAAGTGAAGCTTCCAAAATAGCCTCTTGTCCCAGAGGCACGTGTACCGCCATTTGATCTCCATCAAAATCCGCATTGAATGCTGTACAAACTAGTGGATGAAGTTGGATGGCTTTGCCTTCGATAAGCTTCGGCTGAAAAGCTTGTATCCCTAACCTGTGTAAAGTTGGAGCCCTGTTTAAAAGCACTGGATGCCCTTTTAATACGTTTTCGAGAATATCCCAAACGACCGGATCTTTTCTATCAACGATTTTCTTTGCTGATTTTACCGTTTTAACAATCCCTCTTTCAATCAACTTTCGAATCACAAATGGTTTAAAAAGCTCAGCAGCCATATTCTTAGGCAATCCACATTCGTGCATTTTTAACTCAGGGCCGACCACTATAACTGACCGTCCGGAATAGTCTACTCTTTTCCCTAACAAATTTTGACGAAAACGACCTTGTTTCCCCTTAAGCATATCACTCAGAGACTTCAACGCACGATTTCCATCGGAGCGCACGGCATTCACCTTTCTTGAGTTATCAAACAAAGAATCTACTGCCTCCTGAAGCATTCTCTTTTCATTACGCAGTATTACTTCCGGTGCCTTGATATCAATCAACCTTTTCAGTCTATTGTTTCGGATAATTACACGCCTATAAAGGTCATTAAGGTCTGAAGTTGCAAAACGTCCACCATCCAAAGGTACAAGTGGTCTTAATTCAGGCGGTATTACGGGAACCATTTTAATAATCATCCATTCTGGCCTATTTTCAATCCTAGTTTTAGCTTCTCTAAAAGCCTCAACTACTTTCAGCCTCTTTAAAGCTTCCGCCTTACGCTGCTGGGAAGTATCTGTTGCGGCTTGATGTCTTAGTTGATAGGATAGGTCATCTAATTCAATTCTAGAAAGTAACATTTCTAAAGCCTCAGCTCCCATTTTCGCGATAAATTTCTGTGGATCATCATCAGGCAGTAACTGATTTTCTCTGGGTAACTTATCGAGAATGTCTAAATATTCGTCTTCAGTCAAGAAATCAAGCTTATTTATACCTTCTTCTTCTTTTACTCCAGGCTGTACAACAACATAGCGCTCATAGTAAATAATCGTATCCAATTTTTTAGATGGCATTCCTAATAAATAACCTATCTTATTTGGCAATGACCTGAAATACCAAATGTGAGCAACTGGAACAACCAATTCAATGTGCCCCATTCGCTCTCTTCTAACCTTTTTTTCAGTCACCTCAACTCCACATCTATCACATATGATCCCTTTATACCTAATCCTCTTGTATTTTCCACAATGGCATTCCCAATCCTTGACAGGACCGAAAATACGTTCACAAAACAACCCTCCCATCTCCGGTTTATAAGTTCTATAATTAATGGTTTCCGGCTGGGTCACTTCTCCATTAGATTCCTCTAAGATGGATTCGGGTGATGCCAAACTAATGGTCACCCTTGAAAAGTCAAGTGTTAGTTTTTTATTTTTTCTAAATGCCATAATTTGTTTTTTCTAAACTCAAATAATCAATAACTATTTAATCTAATGTAATTTCAAGCGCTAAACCCCTTAGTTCATGCACCAACACATTAAATGATTCCGGTATATTCGGCTTCACCATATTTTCACCTTTTACGATCGCCTCGTAAGCCTTTGCTCTTCCAATCACATCATCCGACTTAATCGTAAGAATTTCCTGCAATACGTGTGAAGCACCAAAAGCTTCTAATGCCCAAACTTCCATTTCTCCAAACCTTTGGCCTCCAAATTGGGCTTTTCCACCTAGAGGCTGTTGGGTGATCAATGAGTAAGGTCCTATTGACCGAGAATGCATTTTATCGTCAACAAGGTGACCTAATTTTAACATATATGCGATACCCACAGTAACGGGTTGATCAAACTTTTCACCCGTCAAACCATCATATAAGTATGTTCGTCCAAAAGGAGGCAATCCTGCCTCTTCCAATTCATTTTGAACTTGCTCCTCAGTTGCTCCATCAAAAATCGGCGTGGCATAAGTTCTATTAAGCTTCTTTCCTGCCCATGCGAGCACGGTTTCATATATTTG
>PYIJ01355422.1_pt1 | contig 19840 bp, 14 predicted proteins | sample 3578051 | NCBI WGS metagenome assembly PYIJ01 (sample SAMN08408021, study PRJNA431606) | Marine metagenome isolate SA_KN192-05_S13_5m, whole genome shotgun... | biome: marine; feature: oceanic pelagic zone; material: water; isolation source: surface water sample, 0.2-0.8 um fraction ... | reverse complement strand
TGAAACACCAACTTAACGACTCGGATGCAAAAGTGATTATCGTTCTGGCCAATTTTGCAAGTACGCTCGAAGGTATTTTGTCTGAAACTAAGTTAAAACATGTTTTGATTACACAATTAGGCGATATGATTGGAGGGATAAAAGGGGGTGTGATAAATTTTGCTGTAAAATATTTTAAAAATATGGTTCCTTCGTTTGACCTTCCCAAGTCTATTCCTTTAACAAGGGCTCTGAAATCAGGGGCTAATCATGTGTTTGTTCAGCCTCCTATCAGAGGTAGTGATTTGGCTTTTCTTCAGTATACAGGAGGTACCACTGGAGTCTCTAAAGGTGCAATGCTTTCTCATGCTAATTTGGTTGCTAATCTATTGCAAGTAAATACTTGGATGAAAAGTGGAGGATTGAAAGAGGGAGCAGAGGTTTATATTACTGCCCTTCCTATTTATCATATTTTTGCTTTAGTTGCTAATGTACTAGGATCTATCAGTTCAGGTTCTCAAAATATTTTAATCACTAATCCTCGTGATATGGATGGCTTTGTAAAGGAACTTAAGAGGCATAAATTTACTATATTGAGTGGGGTGAATACACTTTTTAACGGATTATTGAATCATCCTGAGTTTAAAAACTGCGATTTTAGTAAACTTCGTTTTGGATTTGGTGGTGGCATGGCGGTTCAAAATTCAGTAGCTGAAAAATGGCTTAAAATTACCGGATCACCATTGGTAGAAGGTTATGGTCTAACGGAGACTTCACCTGTTCTTACTATAAATCCCTTAGATGGTAGACACAAGATCGGGACCATTGGACTACCTATTTCTAGTACAGAAATCAAGAATTTTGATGAGAATTTTGTGGAGGTACCTTTGGGCGTTCCAGGAGAACTTTGTGCCAAAGGGCCGCAAGTAATGCAGGGATATTACAATCGCTCGAAAGAAACGGATGATGTGATGCAAGAGGGTTGGTTTAAAACTGGTGATATCGCTACAATGGACGAGGAAGGTTTTTTTAAAATTGTAGATCGTAAAAAAGAAATGATTCTAGTATCGGGATTTAATGTGTATCCTAACGAGATTGAAAATATCATTTCCTCTCATCCTAAAGTATTGGAAGTTGGGGTGATAGGTGTTCCTGATTCGAAATCAACAGAAGCAGTAAAAGCTGTTATTGTCAAAAAGGATGAAACCTTAAACGAGGCTGAAATAATTGCTCATTGTAAGGAAAAATTAACTGGATATAAATGTCCTCGTCATGTTTCATTTATTTCCGAATTGCCCAAATCTAACGTAGGTAAGATATTGAGACGCGTAATTAAAGAGAATGATTTAAAATCTCGCACCAACACGGGATCCTAATTATTTTCTCTAGTATAATATTTACTTATCAATTTGATATTTTCAAAAAGAGTAAAGGTTCATTTAATACTGCTAAGATTCCTTGTTTGATCTGGCCACCAACTTAAAAATTTTTGATAATAATTTATAAAGTATTGATAGTCAATTAATTCAAATATATTATTACTTAATTGATGGGGTATTTTTATTAGCATTGCACCCTGCGAATTGTCTCCAATTTCATAATTATTATAATAAAGCAATATATCTGTGTCATTGATGCCAATATTCTTAGGCAAATGAAATCTATTATTCTCAAATGTATATCCTGAAGCACTCAGATGACTATCTGGAGTCAGATTGTTCTGATTTCGGAAAATAATTTCTGCTCGTCTGCGTAGTTCATTAAAACTGCCAATTTTTTTTTCAATATCGATAGTGCGGCCTAAAGTATCTGTATTTACATATTTTAACGATTCATTGATACGTACTCCACCTGTGTAAGACTTACTGCGAGAAACAAATGAGAGCCATCCCGAACGGTTATATGTCGTTTCCACATTAATTTCAAGAAACCAAGGTGTTTCGCTCTCAGGAAATTGAGTCTTGAACAAGCTATAGTTTTTGATAAATAATTCCATTTGGTCACTGATGGTATTTGCATTATTTGGTATAGGAATAAATCCTTCAATTTCCCTCATGACTATTGATTCTATGCGTTGATTTAACAGCTTGTGACTTTTAAAGATGGGATAATTTACTTCAATTTCCGCACAATTTTTCTCAATACAAGTCGGGTCACTTTCTATTTGTTGAGCTACACCTTGAATTGGAATTCCTTTGTTGAAAAAATTAGTGATCATTTGGTGACCATATTCTTCGGTTTTATGGCATGAACAGACTATTATAATGAGGAGTAAAGCTAGTTGATGTATTCTAATCATTTGTTTTATTTTCAGTCTTGGGATGATACTTAATTATAGCATTTTTTTAGATCGGGTTCAAGATAGGAGCTATCTCCATAGCTCAAAAATCGATAATTTTGCTTCAAGGCTTCCTCATAAATTTTTTTCCACTCTGGACCGCAAAATGCAGCAATTAGCATGATTAACGTTGTACCTGGCATATGAAAGTTAGTAACTATTTTATTAACAATTTTAAATTCATAACCTGGAAATATAAAGATTTCTGTATGTCCAGTAAGTGAATTTAGAGAAAGGATATCCATATATTTTAGGACTGCGTTGAGCGCCATTTTTTTAGTTGGTAAGGAAATATGTTCTTGGTACGGATACAATTTAGATATAAAAAAGTCATGTTCTCCATTTATTAATTTTACTCCATACCAATAAAGTGATTCTAAACTTCTCAAACTCGTTGTACCTACAGCAATGACCGATTCATTTTCTAGTAAATTGATGAGATTTTTTCTATTAATCCGTATTTGTTCGCGGTGCATTTGATGTTCTTCCGCATTTGTTTTAATGGGTTGAAAGGTACCTGCTGATACATGAAGTGTAAGATAATCAAGTTGGTGTTTCTTGCGTAATTCATTGAGCATTTCTTGAGTGAAATGGAGCCCAGCTGTAGGTGCTGCAACAGCTCCTTCTAGTTTGGAATACACTGTTTGATACCTTTTCTCATCATTAATTTCTGAAGCTCTTGAAATGTAAGGAGGAAGTGGTAGTTTGCCTAATTCTAAAAGTAGGTCAGACCAAGTTTTTTCTGGAGACCAACTAAATTGAACTCTGTTTTGAGACAACCTTTTGGCCCTTAATTCAATATGACCAATCATGATATTTAAAACGACGTCATTGCTCCATTTTTTTGCATTACCAATAAGGCAGACCCAAGAGCAGCTACCTTTACAATTCATTACTTGCTCTATTATTATGCTTGGCTCTGTAGGTTGTAGCAAGAAGATTTCAATGCGAGCACCCGTCGATTTACGAAAAATTATTCGAGCTGGAATAACCTTAGTATCATTGAAAACAATTAAAGACTTATTTTTTATCAATTCAGGTAGGGCAGAAAACTTATGGTTGAATATACTTCCCTTTTGATAATGTAGTAATTTTGAACTAGATCTATTTTCCAAAGGTACTTGAGCTATTAATTCCTTGGGTAATTGATAGTTGAAATTTTTAGGATGAATATCTGTAAAGTCCATTTGAATTATGTTGCGCCTCGAATATAAACCCTATACTTTAAATTTTAAATTTATTGCAATTACAAGTCGCGGACCTATGAAAAAAAGGGACGTTTGGTTTTTGAGAGTTTGGGATACCAGCATTCAAGGTTCATCAGGTATCGGTGAAGTTGCTCCGTTGCGCGGTTTATCAACTGATCCCATTGATAAGATTCCTCAAAAGCTTAGGGAGTTGGTGAGTGAAATAGAGTATTATAAAACTCCCAACACTATTCCACAGGTTTATGCTTTGGCAAAAACTCTTGGCAGTATATTTCCATCCGTTAGGATGGGGCTGGAAATGGCATTTTTAGATTTGATACAAAATAGTATGAGACAATGGTTTAAATCGCCCTTTATTCAGAGTAAAATACAGATCCAAACCAATGGATTGGTTTGGATGGGTGATGAGATTTTCATGCGTGATCAGATTCAAGAAAAGGTAAATTTAGGTTTTGATTGTATCAAATTAAAAATAGGGGCTTTGGATTTTAAAAAAGAATTACAGCTAATGGCGTTTTTGCGAAAACTTTCCTCAAAAATTATTATTCGATTAGATGCTAACGGAGCCTTTACACCACAGGAAGCTTTAGATAAGTTAAATGAATTAAGTGAGTTTAATATTCATTCTATAGAGCAACCGATTCAAAAAGGTCAGTGGAAAATTATGAATGATCTTTGTAAATTAAGTAAGATTCCTATTGCATTAGATGAAGAACTTATTGGTATTGAAGAAATTGTAGAAAAAAAAGCATTATTAGACCAAATAAAGCCTGCTTATATCATTTTGAAGCCCAGTCTTTTAGGAGGATTTGTGGAATCCAATCAATGGATTAAATTAGCTGAAGATCGTAACATTGGATGGTGGGTAACCTCAGCTTTAGAATCGAATCTTGGGCTAAATGCGATTTCTCAGTTTGTCGGTCAGTATCCAAATTTATCTTATCAAGGTTTGGGAACAGGATCGCTTTATCGTAACAATTTTGCTTCTAGAACCTCTTTGACAGATTTGAAAATGACTTATTCTGAAACTGATTTTGATGAATTGCCTTTTGACAATTAATCTAACTTTATGAGACTTTATATTTTACTGAATCCAATTGGAAGGAAATTAAAAAGCAGTTAGTTGATTTTACTATTATCCTTGGGGAGCCACTGAGGAGTACAACTACCATTTACCTTATCATACAGATGTTTATGAAGGAGAAGCTACCGGAGCTGAATCTGCCAAAAAAGCTTGGGAAAGGTGCCAAATTGATTTTATTACTTACCATACCTTTTGGTTTAATACAGGCCAATAAGATGTAGAATTAAATATTAATATGTATCCAAGTATCCAAATGGCAGTGCTTTATGAGTCATTGAAGTTTTGAATCGCCACGCATTTTTAAGTTATTGATTCTAGTGTAATCATGGAGGAAATGATTTTAAGACTACACCTAGTGAGTTGGGAGCTAAGTATCTAAAAATGTGGCTTAACATGTGCAGTTGGTTTAAAAAACTAGATCATAGCATCTTTTTGAAATATTTGGAGATCATGCTGATGAGATGGAAACCAGCTTGATGATATATTTAAAACCTGACTTGATGAGGCCTTTAATTGGGGCAGAAGCGGGTCATAAGTCTAAAAGTAAGATTGCTACGATGCAGGAGAAATGGCTATGGGTAGAGAAACCTTGATCTAAAAACTCAAAAGACACAGATATTGGAGATCCAAGAACTGCATCAACTGTAAAAAGGAGTCTTTTTTTGATGAAGTTACGACAAAATTGGCGACATTTATTTTGAAGTTTGTCAAGCTGAAATAACAAATTTATGTGGATAGTGTTGACAATAAAATATCCACTTATTAAAGTGTTAAAAAAGGTATTGGTAATTAATTATTTTTAAAGGTAATTATGTAGACGATTGTCATTTGATAATTAGAAAAATGAGTATTCATTTAGCCATATTGTTCGATGAGTTATCCTGCCTAGGCATATAAATTCTCATAACAGCGATTTATCAAATAATGTTTTACACTAATTTTAAGGATAACTATCTAATAAAATTATTTTACATGGTATATTTTTTCTTAAAAGTCGAATCAAAATTTTACTAAATGTTAAAAAAAATCAAAGGCTTCTGTGGAGTTTAACTTGGAAAAGATATGTTAATTACTGCGCTTAAAATAAAATCGGGTAATGTAAATACCATTTTTATCATCCTCGCTTCCCACGGCCTCTACCCCTGCTACAATGTTTACTAACTCCCAACCGTCATTAAGCATGGTGCTTACCTTATTATTAATTAATGCATCATTGGCAGCAATATTTTGAAATCTGATACCCGTAATATTGAAAAAGTTCAAGAGTTTAGTTTCTTCATACTCATTGGCCCGAATTTCCTGACGATCTGATTTGTTTCTTGATTGTAATCCTGGTGACTTAATACTGGTAAATTCTTTATAATTACGTGGTTCTATTGAATTGATAATTCTTGATCTTCCTATTCCGTTAGGAATGATTGACTCTACGACCGTAAAAGAAGTAAATTCAAATTGTGGGGGAGTTACATTTGCCTGATTAAATGCGGCGATCAAAATGAGCAACATCGTACCCATAATAAAGTGAATTAGTTTTATATTTTTCATTTTCATACAGTTTATGCCAAACTTTCAAATATCGTACCAAACTTAACTTAGAATCAATGTTAAAAATTGGGAATAATTTAGACATAATATGAAAGTCTAATTGATTTATCATTGGATTTTTGAAATTCTGGACTTACCAAAATAAATATTTTGAATTTAAATCTAATTATCCTGATTCATTTAAAAATTATATTTTTTACCATTGCTACTCCAAATGAAATTTTATTTACTGAAAGGTTTTCTAAAGTCTTATGTTATATCCATGAGGCCTTAGCCGAATGATAAGGGTGAAAGAGTAATATAGCCTAATTTGTGATGAAATTTTGGTTAAGTATGTAAACTTATTTGTCAATTGTCATTTATTTAAACATTTATATATCATATAAAATTAAATGTTTTAGAACGTTCAAATAACTCATTAGGCTTTAAGTTGATAGTGAACTAATTAAGTTTAAGAACAGTCGAGCACTTATTTATTATACTACAAAATTGTTTCAATTCCTTTCCTTCACTCCTTGTTATTTTCGGCCTGTCTAACTTATTGCCTTATTGTTCATTTATTTTAATAAAGGACTTTTAATTTCTATTGTTCGTTGAGCTGCGTATCTTTACTTTTATGAAATTTGTTCTTCAAATTATAAATTTCTTCATTTTCAATCATGACATTTCGTAATTTTTGATATGCAGCATAAAAGTAGTATTATCACTTTCATTTGTTGGTTACTGACCTACTTACTGACAGCACAATCAGTCGATAGAATTTCTTCAGGCGAAGTCAAACAATTGTTAAAAAAGTTAAATATACTGGGTTCAGTTCTGTACGTAGCAGCACATCCAGATGATGAAAACACAAGACTTATAGCCTATTATGCTAATGAAAAGTTATTCAATACCGCCTATTTATCAGCAACGCGTGGCGACGGTGGACAGAATTTAATAGGTCCTGAAATTAGAGAAAACTTGGGATTAATTCGGACTCAAGAACTATTGGCGGCAAGACACATTGATGGAGGTACTCAATTTTTTTCCAGAGCTAATGATTTTGGTTATTCCAAAAATCCAAACGAGACATTATCTATTTGGGATAAGGAAAAAGTATTAGAAGATTTTGTTCGAGTGATCAGGACTGTTAAACCTGATGTCATCATCACCAGATTCAATACTGTATCGGGGATTACGCATGGCCATCATACAACTTCAGCCTTATTGGCATTGGAAGCGTTTGATCTAGCAGGTGATTCCAGTGTTTACCCTGATCAATTAAGAACCCTTGAAGTGTGGCAACCTAAAAAACTTTTTTGGAATACGAGTTCATGGTTTTATTCAAATAATCAGATTAAGTTTAATCCAAAGGGTCTATATTCAATTAATGTTGGTACTTACAATCCATATTTAGGTGTGTCCTATACCGAGATGGCTGCAAAGAGCCGGAGCATGCATAAAAGTCAAGGATTTGGATCGACAGGCTCGAGAGGTGATGAGATAGAGTACTTAGAATTATTACGAGGAGACAGTACTGGAAATGATGTCTTTGGAGGTATTGATACTACTTGGGGAAGGGTTGAACAAAGTCAAAAAATAGCACAATTTTTGTCAGATGCTCAAGAAGCCTATGAAGTAGAGTATCCAAAACCCACTTTGAATTATCTCCTCAAAGCCAGGGAGGAGTTACTAAAAATGTCTGATCAATATTGGAAGGAAATTAAGTTGGATGAAATTAATAAGGTCATCATGGCGATCACTGGGACTTATTTGGAAGTTGTTGCAGATGATTATAGTTATGTAAGAGGTGCTAGGATTAAGTTGAGTATCGAAGCTATCAACAGGTTAGACTTTCCTATTGAACTAGTAGGCCTAACCATTGAACCATGGGGATTTAATGTCGAGATGGATCAATCGATGCAATTTAATCAGAAAATAGTAAATGATTACTCATTAAACATTCCTGATTCCATTACCATGACTTCACCTTATTGGTTAAACGAAAAAAGTACATTGGGTATGTATTATGTGGCTGATAAAGAGCAAATTGGTAAGGCGATGAATGATGCAATATTACAAGCACGATTTACTTTAGCTATAGAAAATCAATATTTGGAATTGAAAAAACCAATCTATCACAAATTTACGGATCCTGTAGATGGAGAAGTTTATCGACCCATTGCGATAGTACCTGATATGGCAATCAATGTTTCTGTTGAAAATGTGGTATTTTCGAATGAGAATTCTAAAAGTGTGAATTTTAGATTGATATCAGGCAAGGATAATGTCTCCGGTGAGTTTCATGTAGAAGTTCCACAAGGTTGGCAAACTGATAAAAATGATATTTTATTATCCATTCCATTTAAGAATGAAGAACACCTGATTAAAATTAATGTTAAGCCAGAACCTAATGCAACATCAGGGAATTTAAAGGCTTATTTTATTTCTGATAATGGGAGCGTCTCCAATCAGCAAGTACAAATTATTGCATATGATCATATTCCAGTTCAAACGGTTCTTAAGCCTGCTAAAATAGATTTAATCAAATTAAAATTGATTAAAGCAAGTTCATCTATTGGGTATATTGAAGGTGCGGGAGATGTGATTCCAGATTTATTGAGACAAATTGGATATGAAGTAAGTATCTTGGATAAAGATGATGTTACCGTTGAGAATTTAATGCAGTTTGATGCAGTTATATTGGGTGTGCGTGCCTTCAATACTATTGATTGGTTAGCTTATAAAAATCAAGAACTTTTTGATTATAGTTTTGAAGGTGGAACTGTAATTGTTCAGTATAATACTAATAGAAACCTAGTAACTAAAGAGATTGCTCCTTACCCGTTGTTATTGTCAAGAGATCGTGTTTCTGTGGAAACAGCTCCGGTTAAGATTCTCAAGCCAAAACATAAATTAATGAATTTTCCAAATAAAATTACAATCAGTGATTTTGATGGATGGGTGCAAGAGAGGGGTTTGTATTTTTGTTCAGAATGGGATGAGAAATTTATGCCTATTTTAAGTTCAAAGGACCCTGGAGAGTCTCCGAAAAATGGAGGATTACTCGTAGCAAGACACGGAGCGGGATATTATATTTATAGTGGTTACTCATGGTTTAGGGAGCTACCGGCGGGGGTGGAAGGAGCTTATCGAATATTCACTAATTTAATCTCTGTAGGAGAGGATTCCTAGATTTCACTCACTTAAGAACTAATATCAATTAAAAGGAAATATATTTTGGTAATCCTAATTTTTTTAAATGAATCAACTTGATTTCTTAGTTCTTACTCTTACTCTTCTTTCTATTGTAACTTTTGGTGTTTGGAAAACACGAGGTCAAGGAAATATAGAGAGTTATCTATTGGGAGACCATAGGATGAAATGGAGTACGATTGGATTATCGGTTATGGCTACCCAGGCAAGTGCTATAACGTTTATATCAACCCCGGGTCAAGCCTATGAAAGTGGTATGGGTTTTATTCAGAATTATTTTGGATTACCGTTAGCGCTTATTATAGTATCTGTTTTTTTTATTCCAATTTATTTTAAACTAAAAGTATACACTGCTTATGAATATCTTGAACGAAGATTTGATCTCAAAACAAGAATGTTTGGGGCATTTTTGTTTTTAATACAGAGGGGTTTGGCTGCTGGGATTACCATTTATGCTCCTTCTTTAATTTTGTCTACAATCCTGGAATGGAATCTCTCTTATACTATTTTAGGTACGGGCATTTTGGTAATTATTTACACTGTCTCTGGAGGAACTAAAGCCGTTAGCATAACTCAAAAGCAGCAGATGGGTGTAATCATGGGAGGAATGTTTGTCGCATTTGGTTATATCTTGTCTTATGTGACTGATTTTATTAGTCTGACAGAAGCTATAGACGTTGCGGGTATTCTTGGTAAAACAGATGCCATTGACTTTGATTTCAGCTTTGAGAAAAGGTACACCATTTGGTCTGGATTAATGGCTGGTTTGGTTTTGCAATTATCTTATTTTGGTACAGATCAAAGTCAGGTTCAGAGGTACCTTGCAGGAAAAAATATTAAGGAAAGTCGCATGGGGTTGATGTTTAATGCCATCTTGAAAATTCCTATGCAATTCTTTGTCCTTTTTGTCGGTGTGATGGTTTATGTCTTTTATATTTTTTATACTCCACCAATCCATTTCAATGAAAAATCTTTATTAGTCATCAAAGAAAGTGTAGCACGCGATCAATTCATTGCTATTGAAAATTCTTATAATGATTTGATTTTGAAGCGTAAGAATCTTACTTTATCCTACACTGAAGAGAGTAGCACAATAAAAAAGTTTCAATTGAAAGATGACTTGATAAATATTGATGCACGGCAAGAAGTTTTGCGTAATAATGTAAAAGATTTAATTACTAAGGTAGATCCTGAATTATCAACTAAAGATTCAGATTATGTCTTTTTAACTTTTATTCTTGACTATTTGCCAAATGGATTTATCGGCTTATTGATCGCTGTTATTCTTTCTGCTTCTATGTCCTCTACTTCTTCTGAACTCAATTCTCTAGCTAGTACAAGTACAGTCGACCTTTATCAAAGAATAATAAAACGAGAAGATACGGATAAAAATTATTTGAGTGCATCTAAATGGATAACTTTTATCTGGGGTGTTTTAGCTATTATATTTGCATTTATCGCTAGTGATTCTGAAAATTTAATTGAGACGGTAAATATTATAGGTTCTGTTTTTTATGGAACTATTTTAGGTATCTTCCTTGTCGCATTTTTTATCAAGCGAGTCCAAGGAAACGCAGTTTTTATTGCTGCAATTATTGCTGAATCCATGGTAATTGCTTGTCATTTCCTAAATGTTAATGGTTATTTTACGATAGGCTATTTGTGGTACAACGCTATTGGAGTTTTTGTCACCGTTATTATAGCTTGGCTGTTGAGCTTTCTGGAAGGGAAGTGTTTGTAATCAAGGTTAACATCGAAACCCAAAAAAAAGGCACATTAAAAAGATCAACCTTTTCCTGCATTTTTACTTTGGAATTTTGAATTATTCACTTTTCAATTTTTTAATGAAGTCTTCATTACTTTTAACATAAGCTTTGGCACCTGCTGCCTTTGACTTTTTAAGAGATTCCCTTGTAGTTATGAGAGCTTCTTTTTTCATTCCCAAACCTGCTTGAATTTGTGCTAATCTACTCAAATGGTAGTATCTGCGATTACTTTCAACAGCTAAGAACAGCTGTGCCCATGATAATGCCTGGTTGAGATCTTTTCCTGTTTCAAGGTAGTAAGCCGCAGCATCCATATAATTAGACAAATTTACTTTTGTTTTTTGTTCAATTTCTTCCATTACAATTTTATCAAAGCTGACTTCTATTGGAACCTTCCAAGAGGCATCAGCCCACTGAAAGTGAATATTGGCCTGGGTGTTATCTGCAGATAAGTCAGAGATTTGAAAAGTTAGAGTTTCAATCATAGTTGATGACTTGATATTATCAACTTTAATATTAACTACCATTTTATCTGCTTCTATTTTTGAAAAGTTTGATCCTATGCTTGGATCTTCATAAAGTATAAAATCAAATTGATTTTCACCTGGTCTGCTTAAGATTAGATAAGTACCCGCAGAGACTTCAATACCACCAATTTTGGCTGAAGTACTCAAGGTGATTTTTGTACCCGAATTAGCACCTGTACGCCACATATCACCATATTCAAGTAAAGCATTTCTATCTGGACCAAATATTTTTCTTCCTTTCATTTTAGGTCTGAAGTACTCTATGGATATTTCAGTAAGTCCCACAATTGTCGTAACTGATGCTGCAGAACTTCCGGCAGGTATATTTATTTGTGCATGTAGATCCATTAGCAATAGAATCGTCAAGCTTGAAGTAATATATTTATACATAGAGTTGTTGTTTATTAAACTTTTATAAATTTTAAATTCACAATTCAAAATTAATAGAATAATTTATGAATATAAATACTATATATCTCAAAATATGAATCGTTCATGAATATATTTGAACTTTGTGGTCTTTAACTCTCTCTATGGCAATTTTAATTGATTCTGTCTCAAAAAATTTAAATCCATGGTTAATGGCATTCAAGTCTTATGATGATCAAGAGGAAATCTATTGTTTTGATGATGCTGTAGATCTTAAAAAAATTACTACTGCTGTGGTTTGGAATCACAGATCAGGACTTTTTAAGTTACTCCCTAATTTAAAATTGATTGCTTCTTTAGGAGCAGGGGTGGATCATATTATGAATGACCCTGATACTCCTGATGATACATTAATTACTAGAATTGTTGGTAATGGTTTGAGTGGTCCGATGTCTAATTTTTGTATTGGAGCCATTTTACATCATCAACGGCAATTTGATAAGTATTTAATAGACAAATCGAATAAAATTTGGGATCAAGAGCCTAATCCTGAGAGAGGAATGAATGTTGGAATCATGGGTTTGGGTACCCTCGGTACTGATCTTGCCCAAAAACTCATTTATCTGGGATTCAAAGTATTTGGTTTGAGTAAATCAAGAAAAAAAATTTCTAATGTTGTAAGTTATCTTGATTCCGAACTGGACGTATTTCTTAGCAAAATCAATATTTTAGTAGTCATGTTACCAGCTACTGAATCGACCCGAGGTATATTGTCCAAAAAATTATTTGATAAACTTAATAAAGGTACTTATTTGATTAACGTAGCCAGAGGGCATCACCAGGTTAATGAGGACATTATTGATGCTATTGAGGAAAGGCAATTATCTGGTGCATTTTTAGATGTATTTCCTGAAGAGCCCCTTCCAAAACAAAGCCCTTTATGGAACCATTCCAAGATAATGATCACTCCCCATATTGCTGTAGTCACAAAAATTGATGAGGCCGTACCGCAAATAATAGCATCACACAGAAGAGTGATGGCAGGAGAATTACCTGAAATTTTAGTAGATAGAAAAAAGGGTTATTGACGTTGATTAAGTAATCTAAAAAAATGTTGTCTTATAAAATTATTTTATTGTCGATCTTTTTAGGCTCATCATTTTTGATGGCGCAAGAACAACCAATAACCTTTTATAATGATTCTGAGGCGGTATCTTCACTCAATTCCGCAGAGGATGAGAGTAGTCTTTTATTGTCAGAGACGTCATCCTCAATTATTTATTCAAGAACCCACAATCGAACTATCCCTAGCCAAATGTTTATGCCTTCGGATATTTGGGTAGCCGACGGCATATCAGTAAAACGTTTGGAATTAGGTTCAAAATCTATTAATTCCGCGATTGGATTTTTAAATGGAAATGAATCTTTTGTTTATGCTTCTGTACAAAAAGAAGATGCTGGCTATAAAACTCAATTAATGATCGCTGATTGGCAGGAGGGTAAGCCGTTAAAAACAAGGACTTTTGGTATTAAATATTTTACAAGTAAATCACCTTATTTTAGTGCGTCTATTTCACATGATGAAAAACATATCATTATGTCTATGGAAGCTAATGTAACCATGGGTGTTGAAGATTTGTATGTATCCCATTTGCAGCAGAATGGTGAATATAGTACTCCAATGTCATTAGGATATGGTATCAACACTAGGGGACAAGAAGTAACTCCTTTTTTAGCTCATGATAATAAGACTTTATTTTTTGCAACCAATGGTCGAGAAGGATTGGGAAGTTTTGATATTTTTTATGCCGAGCGGTTGAATGACACCTGGCAACTATGGTCTGACCCTATCAATTTGGGATCTAAAATTAATACATCGGGTGCTGAGAAGTCTTTTAGTTTTACGGATGAAATACAGGTAGCTTACTATACTTCTAATACCAATAGTGATGGATATGGAGATATAAGAAGAATACATATTAATTCTGAACTAAAATATTCAAAAGAGACCTTAGAAAAGCCCCAGGTTATCGCTCCTAAATTGAGTCAAAAAGTCATTTTATTGCTTGATTCTGAAAATGAAAAAATGGTAGTAGGCTCATTTGATATTAAAACAGATTCGTTGACTTTAAGGGTTGAAAATCCATTCATTTGGGAAGCCACGAGATTTTCAGATTTGGAGTTGTCTGTAAGTATAAAGGGTTTTATGAATATTGAGCAATTATTACCTTCATCTCAGTGGATAAACAAAGACACAATAAAACTTGTTATAGAACCACTGTCTGTTGGAAACAAGATAAAGCTAAAAGAAGTTTTATTTTACAAAGGATCTGATGAGATGATTGAAGGGAGCACACAGTCTCTGGATCTTCTGGTCAATGTACTTAAATCAAATCCTTCCCTTAAAATTGAGATAAGGGGTCACACGGATAATGTTGGTAATCCGATGCTCAATCAGACTTTGTCAGAGGATAGAGTAGCAATGGTTAAAAAATATCTTTTGCAGTCAGGAGTAGTTTCTAATCGATTGCGCGGAAAGGGATTAGGAGGAAGTGAACCGCTGAACAAGGACTCATCAGAGGCTTCAAGACGGCTTAATCGAAGAGTTGAGTTTTTGGTGATAGAGAATTAAAATCCTTCGGCATAACTGTCACTTCGCAAGTAATCAGCACCTCCCTCTAAGCTACCATCATCAAGGACTAAAACTGCATTAATTTTACTTGAACTTTCCTTAAAATGAATCAAATGCCCCCGTTTTTCTAATTCTAGTTGGACCTCGTTGGAGATTCCACCATTTTCAATGAAAAGTGTGTCAGGTAGCCACTGGCTGTGGGTTTTTTTAGCGTTAATGGCCTCCTGAATCCCCATACCAAAATCAATTACGTTAATGATACTTTGAAAAACTGTTGTAATTATAGTAGCACCACCGGGGGTACCGGTAACTAAAAATAGCGAGCCTTCTTTTTCTACAATGGTTGGAGTCATGCTACTAAGCATTCGTTTTCCGGGAGCAATGGCATTTGCCTCGGAACCAATAAGACCGAATTTATTGGGAATACCTGGTTTGGCACTGAAGTCATCCATTTCATTATTTAAGAAAAATCCAGCACCTTTCACCATTACAGATGAACCATAACTTCCGTTCAGGGTTGTTGTTAAAGCAACTGCGTTACCAGAGGGATCAACGACCGAAAAATGGGTAGTTGAAGGACTTTCATAAGGGGGAATGTTTCCCTCCATGACCTGGGAACTAGCTGTTTTTTTACGTTTTTTGATTTTTGAAAATCTAGCATAATTGTATTTTTCGCTTATCAATTGCTCTGTAGGAACCTCATAATAATCAGGATCACCCAAATGAACTGAGCGGTCTGCATAAACCCTACGTTCTATTTCCGTTTTGTAATGTAACATTTCAGCCCCATTAAACTCCATATTTCCCAGATCAAAGTACTCTGAGCCTTTGAGTAATTGCATTAGTGCGATTCCACCACTTGAAGGGGGTGCCATTGAATAGACTGTATAATCTCTATAAAATCCTTTGATGGGATCTCGCCAAACAGGTTCATAATTGATTAGATCTGTTGCGGAGATAATACCTCCACCAAGTATCATTTCCTTTATTAGCTGATCTGCTACAATACCTTTATAAAATCCATCACGACCATTTTTTTGAATAAATGATAGGGTAGAAGCAAGTTGTTTTTGAATAATAGTATCTCCCTTGTTCCAACCTTTCTCATTTATGACCCAAGGGAGATATCGATTTACATTTTGAAAATCATTTTGTTTATTATTAAGACTTTGAGCTACTTTTTCTGTTAGTAAATGACCACTGTATGCCAAATTAATTGCTGGATTGATTAATTCGGCCCAAGAGAGTTGACTATATTTTTCATGTAATGCCCACATACCAGCTACCGATCCAGGGACACCTGATGCGAGATGACCTAATCTGATTTTAGCTTTTAATACATTACCGTATTTGTCTAGATACATATTTTTCTCAGCTAGATAAGGAGCCTTTTCCCGAAAGTCTAAGGTAGTTATTGTTCCATTCGCCAACCTTATTACGGCAAAGCCACCTCCACCAATATTTCCTGCTTGCGGATAGACTACACTTAAAGCGAATTGAATAGCAATAGCGGCATCTATTGCGTTACCTCCTTTCCTCATGATTTTTAATCCGGCAGCAGTTGCGAGGGGATGGGTAGTAGCTACCATAGCTTTTTCCCCTATGGCACCTTTGATTTTTTTAGGAGCCGATACTTTTGATTGGTTACAGCTAAAAAGATAAATCAACAAGAAAGTAAATAGGCTATTTTTTATCATAGATTTTTATTTGCTGGTAAATTATACTTTAAAAATTTAATTTGATTACCACCCATAATTTTTTGAATTTCTTCATCTGAGAAATTTTCTTGAATAAGAGCTTCAGTAATTAAAATGATTTTCGAAGCATCAAAACTGGTCGTAATCGCACCATCAAAATCAGAACCTAATGCAACATGATCAACACCAATTAGATCACTTGTGTACCTTATCGCCGCAGCAACGGATGCAGGATGAATAGATCCCACAGCTTCTTTCCAGAACCCAATGCCGACCAGACCTCCATTTTTTGCAATAGCTTTAAGATCAGCGTCAGATAGATTATTGGGAGAATCAAAAGAACTTTTAACTCCTGTATGAGAAACGATTACGGGTCGCTTGACGATCTTAAGAACATCTTTTATTAAATTTGTTGATGCATGAGCGAGATCAATGATAATTTCTTTTTTTTCCATTTCACGAATGATACGTTTTCCAAAATCTGTCAATCCGTGCTTTGACTCACCTACTGAAGATCCGCCGATTTCATTGTCAAAAAAATGAACGAGTCCCATAATTCTAAAACCCGCCTCAAAAAGGCCATTTAAATTTTGAAAGTTACCCTCAAGAGCATGCAATCCTCTTAATGAAAGAATAGCTCCTATTTTGTAGCTGTTATTTTTTCGTAATCTCAAGAAATAATTTAAATCATCTTGGGTCTGGATTAAATCCAGTTGTGATGATTTTTGAACGGCTGATTTGAGTAATTCACTTTGATGTAAAGCACGATGATATAAACTAAACCAACTTTTGATTGGCCATCTGTTGGCTGCAGACAACAATGTTATGTTGTCAGAATCGGTTGAATTGGAATAATAATTAAGATTTTTAGGAGATTTTACGACTGCATTAAATACTTGAAGAGTGTAATTGCCTGAGATTAATTTAGGAAGGTCTACCATTCCGTGGCTTGTGGTTGTAGTAAGGTCTCTGTCCCATAATAAATTATCGGCATGAAGGTCTGCAATTATTAAGTCTTTATGCAATCGTTTGGCATGTAGTGATGGTTCATAGTCATCCAGAGTCTCTACCTTATTCATATACCTATCCGCGACTTTACCCCCTACAAAGAAAAAAATCAGGGGGACCAATAAAAATAGTGTCAAGATGTATTTAAATATTTTTCTCATTTTAGTTTTCTATTTCAATAGTACCACAGGCTATTTTTTTATTGTTGTGATTGTGATTGTGCCCTTCGTAGCATTCTTGAGTAAAATTTTCTGCTACTTCATGAATATAAATTATTTTTCCGATTATGTCACTGGCATCATTTGATCCAACGTTATACAAATCAGTTTGCAAATTGAAATTACCTACACCCGAGTCATTTATGAAAATATTTCCCAGATCTCCTGCTTTTGGTTTGGCCCAAACTTCACCCATGCTGAGTACATTACAAAAACTGTAATCTAGATCTTTTCCCAAGTTCCAGGGAGATAAGGGAGATTCACATGTTCCAGTGTGTATATGTACGGCATGATAATAAGATAATTGACCTTTCGGGAAATTATTTATTGCTAGATCTATGGATACGATACCTTCCGTTTGGGTACAACGAAGTGTACCTATCTCCATCCCATTAAATTTGTAAGATAAGTCTTCATTAAGTGTCACCATCTCCAAGGTAGCTGTTGCTGCTGAATCAATTTTATTTAGCTCACTTTTTTGGCAATTAACCAAACTCAAAAGAAGAGTGCTGGTAGTTAGTAATGTGTATTTTACTTTCAATGATCTTTAATTTTTAAACTCAAAATAAAGTTAATCTATATAATGAGTGGTTATGATTCGCAGAGGTTACAAAAAGGTTCAAAACCTACTTGGGATTTGTAATTTAATTTGCTCATGCTTTTTAACTTAAGGATCAATGGAATTGGTAGATGACGTTTATTGATGTGCTATTCCATATTGATCTAACAAATAAACCAGACTTGCCATTGAACCTGCGCCTAATTCTAATTCTCTACGATTAACGGTTTCGAAAACATCTTCTTTAGTATGATGATAACGAAAATAACGCTGTCCATCAGGAAGCAGTCCAATCAATAATGTTCCTTGGTTTGATAAAGGGTTTATATCAGCACCGCCACCTTCCTGCTCAAAATCATGCAATCCATATGGTTCAAATAAGGTTTTCCATTTTAAAAGTTGCTGTTTTTGCTTTGTACTTCCTGTACTTGTGAAACCTCTCGGTACAAACCCTCCTCGATCAGATTCTATTGCCGCAATATGATATTCATTTCTACTTTTGCTCAGATCGGCATAAGCTTTTCCACCTTTCCCACCATTTTCTTCATTCATCCACATTACTGCTCTTAGGGTCCTTTTGGGTTTAATGTTTAATGACTTAAAAATTCTGAGTACCTCTATGCCTTGAAGGCATCCACTGCCATCATCATGAGCTCCTTCACCTACATCCCAAGAATCTAAATGACCACCGACAGCAATATATTCATTTGGTAATAAAGTACCATTAATTTGACCGATAACGTTAAAGGACTGAGTCTCTGGAAGCATCTCTGCATAATTTTCCATGTAAATACGCAGGTCGTCTTGATCTTTTAATAACTTACTCAACAGATTAGCATCTTTTGTGCTTATTGCCATAGCCGGTAGAGGTTTCACCCCCGCTTCATATCGCAATGAACCCGCATGAGGGACGTCATCTAAACTTTGGGTCATTGAACGAACAATGATAGCCTTAGCACCATATGGCCCAGTCTGAGCTGCACCGGAGGATCTTTGGGAAACGGCAGCCCCGTAGGCGGAAAAAGTTTCTATTAAAGTTGGATCCATTGGGCCATTAAAGAAAACAATCTTACCTGCTATTTCATCTTTATGCTCTTGAATTTCGACTAAGCCCTTCAATTCAATGATTTCAGCAAGAATTCCCTCTGGACCTGTTCCCACCGAATTGCCTAGAGCTAAGGCGTTAAAATCAATGACGCCTTGTTTTTTTGAATTGGTGATTTTTAGAATTTCAACAGGACCGCGCTTCCAGTTGGGTACCATCACAGATTGGAGAAAGACCGTATCAAAATCATATTCTATCATCAATTGACGTGTATATTCTATTGCTGCAGCGGCTCCTGTGGATCCACTCAGTCTATGGCCAACATCTTTGCATAGTACCCTTAAATTTTCATATAACGGGCTATTGGATAAAACTTCATCATAAATGGAAGCTATTATGGTTTCGTCTGATTTTTTTTGTGCTTGAATTAAGTAGGGCGCAATTATTAAGAAAAAAAATATTAGTTTTTTCATAAATGGTATTAGAACGACTTTGTAAAATTTAATAAACTAATTTTCTGATTGGTTAATTTGCATTACAAATGAGCTGAATCTTTTTTCTATACTTATCTAAAATTTTTTGGCTATTATTTTCTATCGTTTTTTGATGAAAATTTTTAGTGTTTTCTCTTAACAAAGTTAGGCAAAGACAGCATAAATATTTTTATTTG
>PYIJ01338928.1_pt1 | contig 19853 bp, 17 predicted proteins | sample 3578051 | NCBI WGS metagenome assembly PYIJ01 (sample SAMN08408021, study PRJNA431606) | Marine metagenome isolate SA_KN192-05_S13_5m, whole genome shotgun... | biome: marine; feature: oceanic pelagic zone; material: water; isolation source: surface water sample, 0.2-0.8 um fraction ... | reverse complement strand
TGATTTTTCCAATAATTTAATATAAATTTTGACGAAACCTCAAAACCTTTATCTATATAAATTGCTCCTATCAAAGACTCACCCCAATCTCTTTCCATTCTTCTTTCTTTTTCACGCCAATGTTTTTCCCAAGAAAACTCACCATATTTATCGAGCAACTGTTGTATAACAACGTGAAATTTTTTATCCTTGTCCATCTGGTTTCCTATACCAACTTTTAGTTTCCTTACAATACCATGAGTTTTCATATCTCTTTGGTCTGTGACTATATCTTTTACCCTTAGCGTTTTTTCTGCCATCTATTAATCTTTTTGCCATTACACTTCCTCAACTTCTGCTGTCATAGGCATATGTAAAATAATATGTTTTGCTTTCATTGGTGGCATATCCCAATAATCTTCCTTTGCCATTTCTAATGCTTGCTCTGGTTTCCATGCTGTAAATTTTTTTTGAATTGTAATAGTTTGGTATAAGAACTGCTCTTTTGGCAAATATTGTGCGTAACCTAGTGCTGCAACACCCCTTGGCACAATACTTACCTTGACCAAAGGATCGGCATGCTCAAGAAACCAGCCAGCGATGGCATGTCCTGCCTCATGAAAAGCAACGATTTCTTTTTCCACTGGCGAAATAATCTTACTTTTCTTTTCCAATCCACCAATTACTCGGTCAATAGCATCTTGAAAATCAACCATTTCAACTGTTTTTTTGTCTTTTCTTGCAGCAATTAATGCAGCCTCATTGCATACATTTGCAATTTCAGCACCTGCAAAACCTGGTGTTTGGGCAGCTAATTTTCGTGAGTCAACTTCTTTATGAAATTTGATAGGCTTTAAATGAACTTTAAATATTGCGTCTCGACCTACGATATCTGGTTTGTCTATACTTATTTGTCGGTCAAATCGACCCGGACGGAGTAAAGCTGAATCTAATACATCGGGTCTATTAGTGGCCGCTAAAATAATTACTCCGACATCCGTAGCGAAACCATCCATTTCTACTAACAAGGAATTAAGTGTATTTTCGCGTTCATCATTCGATCCCGGCATCTGTCCTTTACCTCTCGATCGCCCAATGGCGTCAATTTCATCTATAAATATGATACAAGGAGCTTTTTCTTTCGCTTGCTTGAACAAATCTCTTACCCGAGCGGCACCCACACCAACAAACATTTCAACGAAATCTGATCCTGATAAAGTAAAAAATGGAACTGCGGCCTCACCTGCGACAGCTTTGGCTAATAGAGTTTTCCCAGTCCCAGGAGGACCGACTAGTAATGCTCCTTTCGGAATTTTTCCCCCTAATTTCGTGAATTTTCCAGGATTTTGAAGGAATTCAACAATTTCTTTTATTTCTTCCTTTGCCTCTTCCAACCCGGCAGCGTCTTTGAAAGTTACTTTTACTTTATTTTCAGCATCAAATAACGCAGCTTTTGACTTTCCAATGTTGAATATTTGTCCTCCCGGGCCACCTCCACCAGACATTCGTTTCATGAGAAACCAAAATCCGAATAAAAGCAAAAATATAAAACCATAATTGAAGAAAATATCGTCCAAGCCTTGCCTTTCTTCTGGTTCATAATTTATTTGACGATCTTCAGGGATTTTTTCTTGGATGCGATTAAAATTGTCATTAAAAATTTTGGCGTCTACGATTTTAAATTTGTAGTGTGGCCCATTAGAAAACCTATTGTCTTTCAGCTCAATATATTTGCTATTTTGTAATGCCTCTTGCTTTAGAGTTACTTCAACAACATCTTTATTTTTGATTAAAATTACTTTTTCTACATCGTTACTGAGCAACATTTCCTCAAACCTTCGCTCTGTAATAGTAATCGCGGCATTAGTTTTACTGAAATAAGTAAATCCCATGATTGCTACTAGTAATGCACTAATGATCCAAATTTGATAATTACCTCGGTTGGGATCTCCCAGTATGTTTTTGTTAGACCTTTGTGTCTTTTTCATTTATTCAGTTATTTATCTTATATTTAATCAAAGGGTTACATTAGAACTTTGTTTTGTTGAGTTTTCTAAAGTAAAAATTTTGGCATCTGCCCATAATTTCTCTAGTTCATAGAATGCCCTTTTTTCTTTGTTAAAAACATGAGCGACCACATCTACAAAATCAATCAAAATCCATTCTCTATTCGCATATCCTTCTTTGTGCCAAGGCTTTTGTTTGACCTGATCAAAGGCATACTTTTCAATCCTTTGAGAAATTGAGTCAATATGGATGTCTGAATTTCCAGAGCACAAGACAAAAAAATCAGCAATAGCATGTTTAACAGCTCTAAGATCAAATATTTGGATGTCGACTGCTTTCATTTCCAACATTCCCTGTGTAATCTTTTCGCTAAGCACCTTACTGGTCACTTGCCCCCCAATTTTCTTCATTCAATATTTGTCTACTTAAATTTGATCAAATTTAATAAATAAACAATGCATAAATTCTTTGCCAAAACTCAATTCTTAGGAAAAACAGTCATTTATCTGCCACAATGTCATTCGACTAATACTGAAATCAAGACATTTTTGAAAAAAATGACACTAAATGAAGGATCGATTTTAGTTACTGATTTTCAAATTAACGGGAGGGGACAACAAAATAATAAATGGTTGAGTCATAAGGGGAAGAATATTTTGATGAGTATATTGTTAAAACCTACTTTTCTGTGCTTGGATAAATATTTTTATTTAACTGCAATAACATGTTTGGCCACAACAGATGCCTTGGAACTTTTTACATGTAAAAATTTGAAAATTAAATGGCCCAATGATGTTTATGCTGGAAATAATAAAATTGCAGGCATATTGTTAGAGGCCTCTGTATCAAAAAAAAATATCGATCACACAATTATTGGATTAGGTGTAAACATCAATCAGCAAGAATTTGGAGAGTTAAATGCGACGTCAGTTTTATTGGAAACTGGCTCAACTCAGAAAATACATAATATCATGGAAGTCATTCTTTTATCCCTCGAGAAGTGGTACCAAAAGCTAAAAAATCAAGAATATGAGGAAATCATCCTGAAATATCATTCTCTTCTTTTTTGGAGAAATGAAAATCATATATTTTGTATCCAAGGGGAGTTGATAGACGGGCAAATTAAAGGTATCAATAATCGGGGTCAATTGGTCGTAGAAATCAAAGGGACAGAGAGGAATTTTGATAATAAGGAGTTGGTTTTCATTCAATAATTCGCCTGATAAAAAAAGTTCTACTATTATTGCGTAAAAATAGAAGACGTGATTGAAAATTATAAAATTAAAGATATTGCATTGGCTGATTGGGGCAGGAAAGAGATTCAATTGGCCGAAGCAGAAATGCCAGGATTGATTTCACTTAGAGAAGAATTTGGGGTTTCCAAGCCGCTTCGGGGTGCACGAATCGCAGGATGCTTGCACATGACTGTTCAAACTGCGGTATTGATCGAGACCCTTACCTTATTGGGTGCAGAGGTGACTTGGTCATCTTGTAATATTTTCTCCACTCAGGATCACGCTGCAGCAGCCATTGCTGCGGCAGGGATTCCTGTTTACGCCTGGAAGGGTATGAATGAAGAGGAGTTTGATTGGTGTATTGAACAAACTCTTTTTGCTTTTTCAGAAGGGAAACCTTTGAATATGATTTTGGATGATGGGGGTGACCTCACTAATATGGTATTTGATAAATATCCTGAACTTACCGAAAATATTAATGGTCTTTCTGAGGAAACGACCACAGGCGTACATCGTTTATATGAAAGAATGAAAAATGGTACACTCTTATTGCCTTCTATAAATGTTAATGATTCAGTGACAAAATCAAAATTTGATAATAAATACGGTTGTCAGGAATCTTTGGTAGATGCAATAAGAAGAGCGACTGATGTTATGCTAGCCGGTAAAGTGGCGATTGTTGCAGGTTATGGAGATGTTGGGAAAGGATCAGCTGCGTCACTTAGGGGCGCAGGTGTGAGAGTAATTGTGACTGAAATAGATCCGATATGTGCTTTACAGGCAGCCATGGATGGCTTTGAAGTTAAAAAAATGGCAGACTCAATTGCGAGGGCTAATATAATAGTTACTGCTACAGGTAATAAAAACGTCATTCACGGAGATTATTTTGAGAAAATGACTGATAAAACGATTGTTTGCAATATCGGGCATTTTGATAATGAAATTGACGTTGCTTGGTTGAATAATAATCATGGACAAACTAAAACCGAAATAAAGCCACAGGTAGATTTGTATAATGTTAATGGTAATGACATCATTTTGTTGGCAGAGGGGAGATTGGTTAATTTGGGTTGTGCCACTGGTCATCCTTCATTTGTAATGTCTAACTCATTTACTAACCAAGTATTGGCTCAGATTGAGTTGTGGACAAAAATCGAAAATTATGAGAAGGCCGTTTACACATTGCCCAAACATTTGGATGAAAAAGTAGCATCGTTGCATCTTGCTAAAATAGGGGTAGAATTAGATATATTGACTCCAGAGCAGGCTGATTACATTTCTGTTCCGATGAAGGGGCCTTTCAAGCCAGAAAATTACAGATATTGATTATCATTTTTCTAAAACTTAAAAAGAAATTAAAATTAAAATTTCCACTTTTAAGGTTTTATGGGAGTCATTTATAGGATTGTAAGCTATAAATTACCAAGCAAATGTAATATTGTATTTAGTAATACACTTCTTTTAATATACGAAAGAGGCAAGTAAGCTTTATTGATTTGGCCAAACCTTTTGGTTAATATTTAATAAGTCTTTAATAATTGACTTTTGAATACAAAAGAGGTAATGATATTTTTTGTTTACATTCAACATAAAATAGAGTTTTGTAAACTAGAAAATTACGACTGCAGTTAACCAGTTCCTATACGGTGAACAAATTTAAAAAACGTTTAATGTCTTGAAATGGATAAGACCTTCTTTTTAAAAATTTTCTGTCTTTTTAAAATCTAAATTAATCTTTCGGTAATTTTAATCAAAGTGTATTATTGTTGAAAAAACAAAATTCTAATATGCTCACTATAATCAATTTGTTTTCTGAATTAAGCTGGCATACAAACCAATTTTTGTATCCTTAAATACCAGATTTTGGCTTTCTGGAATTCTTAATTAATTTTTGCATTTTTGTTGAATGAGGGACTCCCTTTCAGCTGTTATATTAACATTCAATGAAGAGCGCAACGTTAGGCGTGCATTAGAATCTGTGATGGAAGTTGCAGATGAAATAATTGTGTTGGATAGTTTTTCAACTGACCGCACCAAACAGATTTGTGCTCAATATGGAGTAAAATTTATACAAAAGGAATGGCAAGGTTATGCATGTTCAAAAAACTATGCGAATAATTTAGCTACTTACAATTGGATCCTTTCTTTAGACGCTGATGAGGAACTGGATAAAGAGATGACTGCTGACATTTTGAAATATAAGCAGGGAGGATTCCAAGGTGTTTATGTTTTAAATAGGCTAACAAATTATTGTGGAACATGGATCAGACATTCTTCATGGTATCCCGATAAAAAGGTAAGAATTTTTAATAAATCTACAGCAAAATGGATAGGAGCTTTCGTTCATGAGGAGCTGGTCTTTTCCGAAACTGTGATAGAAACTGTGATCAAGGGTCATTTGAATCATTATTCGTATTACAGCCAAACTGAACATCGATCCCGTGCGGATAAGTATTCTGTACTTACAGCTCAAAAAATGAATTTAATGGGGGAAAAAGCTGGTCTTTTGAAACCATTTTATTCACCTGTATTTAGATTTATTTCAATGTATTTTATAAGAGCAGGATTTTTGGATGGAAGCGCAGGTTTTCAAATTGCCTTAATTTCAGCAAGATCAAACGTACTAAAGTATAAAACTCTAAGAGCATTAAATAAAAAGATGGCGGAATCGTCACCAAAAAGAATAGTCATTTCAAGAACTGATAGTATTGGCGATGTAATTCTTACACTACCTCTTGCCGGAATACTCAAAGAAAAGTATCCAGATTCCAAGATCATATTTTTAGGGAATAGTTATACTGAGGCGATTGTGCGAGTCTCAGTCTATGTCGATGAGTTTATTAATTGGGATGAATTAAAAGATGATGTGAGGGCGGTTGAAACATTAAAAGGTTATGAGGTAGATTTTTTCATTCATGTTTTTCCAAATAAAAAAATTGCTCATCTAGCTTTTGATGCCGAGATTCCGAATAGGATAGGTACATTTGGTAGAGCTTTTCACTTTTTTTCTTGCAATAAAAAAGTATATTTTTCACGAAAAAAATCAAATCTTCACGAGTCTCAACTTAATGTAAAATTATTAGCCCCAATGGGGATTAAAAACAACTTTTCTTTAGAGACCCTAGAGACTTATTATGGATTTACAAGAACAAATAAAATTCCTTTTTGGCTATCTGATCAAATTTCAAAAAATAGAGTCAATTTAATTTTACATCCAAAATCTAAAGGAAGTGCTCTTGAGTGGGGATTAAAAAATTTTCATCGTCTAATTAATCAATTGCCTGAAGAAAAGTTTAAAATATTTATTACCGGTACTAAAGAAGAGGGAGAATTGATTGAAGGAAGTCTTCCATTTGATAAGATTAATGTAATGTCTTTGATTGGAAAATTATCTTTGGGTGAACTGGTTGCTTTTATTCAAGCCTGTGATTGTTTAGTCGCAGCAAGCACAGGTCCCTTACATATTGCGGCTGCACTTGGTAAACGTGCAATAGGGCTATTTTCAAGTCGAAAACCGATTGATCCTGGAAGATGGTCACCTTTAGGGAAAAAATCTGAATATTTAGTTTTTGATAGTGATTGTGAGAAATGTAGGAAAAAAGAAAATTGTAATTGCATTAATAAAATTCCAGTCGAACGAGTTATTAATTTATTAGAGGTTTGATCAATGAAATCGGATATTAACTTAGTATTGAAATAACTTCTTGTTATGGAGATTGGGAATCAGCTTTGGGAAATGTTTTGAATTGTTGAAATATACTGTTTTGTGCGTAACCTGTTAGATTAAGTTTTAACTCTCAAAGCAAAGTATAACATGATTTGACCGCGAATTTACTTGATACAAAATTTAAAAGTAAGCAATGCGAATGTCAAGAACTTTACCGTTGCATCATTAAAAACCGTCCCGACAGATCTTTATGATATCAATAACAATTGTTTAATTTATTTTGAAATAAATTCGACAATTAATCAATAATAAGCGGTTGAAACCTCTTTTTTTTCTAAAAAAAGTTTAGTAACTACTTATTTACCCAGTAATAAATCATTTTTTCAAAAATAATACTTCGATTAATCTAAATAATTAGCCTTAATTTTTTGTTTAGAGTATTTTTTTACAAAAAATAGCATTTTGTTCAATTTTAATTTTAATAAGTTAAACAAAATGATTATCTTCGTAAATAAGTTTATAAATCACTCTAGCCAATTTAAAAAAGCATGTAATGCAAGTAACAATCGAAAAAACCCAGCTTACTAACCGAAAATTAAGAAAGGGAGTTAAGAAAGATGATGTCAACTTTAAACAAAGAACAGCAATCTTCGACAATGAATTCATGCCCCATCATGATGCAATGTACAACTTTGCTTTCCGCTTAACTTACGATGAAGACAATGCTAAAGATCTGGTTCAAGATACCTATCTAAAGGCATATCGATTTGCCGAATCTTTTCAAGAGGGGACTAATGCGAAAGCTTGGCTATATAGAATTTTGAAAAATAGTTTCATAAATGATTTTAGGAAGAAAAGCAAGGAGCCTTCCAAAGTAGATTACCAAGAAGTAGAAAACTTTTACAATTCTGAAAATGTCGATGAAGAAAAAACAGTTGATCTAAGAATAGATGCTGTGCGCGATATGATTGGTGATGAAGTTAGTCAAGCTCTTTCTTCATTGGCTGTTGACTTCAGAACTGTAATAATATTATGTGACTTAGAGGGCTTTACCTATGATGAACTGTCTAAAATATTAGACATTCCGATTGGAACGGTACGATCCAGACTACACAGAGCACGAAATTTATTAAAAGAAAAACTCAGCGTTTACGCATCAAGCATGGGTTACTAACATTCATTCTGGTCATTGAACATATAAAAAATTGTTGAACCCTTAAGTGTTCGTAAATTATTAAAAGCAGAATAAATTTTAAACAAATACCAGATGGCAAATGTTTAGACTCATAAATATTTCTGTTACAATTATATAAATAGCTGCTACCAATCCTTCGGGCCATATGAGGCTGACACCCAAAATACATTTCTAATCAGGACAAGATTGAATAAAAAATCCATTCCAACTAACTTTACTCCTCAAATAAGGATAGTTTTGCACCAAAAAACAAATGAAAACAGGCAAGGCGGTGATTTTTTCGGCACCCTCAGGATCAGGAAAATCGACCATTGTAAAACGTCTATTGACTAAAAGAAGAGACCTGGAGTTTTCTATTTCGGCAACTACTCGAGCTCCTAGGCCTGACGAGGTAGTAGGACAGGATTATTATTTTCTCACGAAGAAAGATTTTCTTGCCAAGGCAAATAATGGTTCTTTCCTAGAGTACGAGGAGGTATATCCTGGTGTTTATTATGGAACTTTACAATCAGAACTTGATCGGATATGGAAAGCTGGTAATCACGTTATTTTTGATCTTGATGTTAAGGGAGGCATAAAACTTAATGAAATTCTTAAATTTAGAGCGCTTGCTATTTACATAAAAGTTAAAAATTTATCTACCTTAAAAAATCGATTAATTACTCGGGGTACCGAAAACCAAGAACAAATTACTACAAGATTGGCTAAAGCGTCTGAAGAAGTCGCGTTTGAATCAAAATTTGATGCATCAATAACAAACCATAACCTGGATGAGGCACTCCAAAGTGCCGAGGAGATGATAAATCAATTTTTAAAGTAGGTTAGATGAAAATTGGACTTTTTTTTGGTTCTTTTGATCCCATTCACATAGGACATCTCATCGTGGCTAATACAGTCTATGAAATGACAGCTATGGATCAAATTTGGTTTGTTGTTTCTCCACAAAGTCCATTTAAAAAAAATAAAACTTTATTACATGAAATTGATCGATTTGATCTTGTTAAGCTTGCGATTCGTGATCATTTATATTTTAAAGCTAGTGACATAGAATTTAACTTACCAAGGCCTAGCTTTTCTATTGATACTATGATGTACCTTAAGTCACGTTATTTAGATTATGAGTTTAAGTTGATTATGGGAGAGGATAATTTAATCCTTTTTAAAAAATGGAAAAATTATCAAGAAATATTAAATCAATTTGGTATTATAATTTATCCCAGAAAAGTTAGTTTTGAGATTCCTTCTATCAATCATGAAAACGTCGTTTTGATATCTGCTCCGGGAGTTGACATTTCTGCCTCTTACATAAGAAAAATGTTGCAAGAAGGGAAAGTGCCTAAATATTTAGTTCCTGAAGAAGTTTTGAAGCTAATTGAATTGAAAAGGTATTATACTTAAAGCCGCATTATGTCTTTTTCCTTTATTTCTAAGATCCTGTCAATTTTTTTCACGTGTTCATCTGTATGCTTTTGAACATTTACTTCAGCATTTTTGACAAGATCTTCCGAAAAACCCTCCTTTAACAATTTTTTTATTTGTTCGTTAGTTTCCTTTCTGATATTTCGAATAGATATTTTGCCATTTTCAGCCGCAGCCTTCGCTTGCTTAACCAAGATGATTCTTCTTTCCTCGGTGAGCGCTGGGATGTTAACACTGACGATTTCACCATCATTTTGTGGGTTCAAACCTAAATCACTATTGATTATTGCTTTTTCAATTTCCCCAATAATTGATTTTTCCCAAGGTTTTACAATCAGAGTACGAGCATCTGGAGTGGTGATAGAAGCCACTTGATTAATGGGTGTTGAATTACCATAATAATCCACATTAAGGGTATCTAACATATTAGGCATGGCTTTACCCGCTCTAATTTTGCTTAATTCTTTAGACAATCGGGCAAGAGACTTTTCCATAGTCTCTACTGCATGCTTTAAATAAAAGTCAACTTCTTCCATGTTATTAAGCAATTAAAGTACCTAATTTTTGACCTTCTAAAATCTTCCTCAAATTCCCTTTTTCATTCATATCAAAAACTATTATTGGAAGGTTATTTTCTTGACACAATGTAAAGGCTGTCATGTCCATAACATTTAGATTTTGCTCAAAGACCTCATTAAACGTAATTTTTGAAAATTTGATGGCATTAGGATCTTTTTCTGGATCGGCAGAATAAACGCCATCTACACGAGTTCCCTTGAGTACAACATCTGCTTCAATTTCAATGGCTCTTAAACTTGCAGTAGAGTCAGTGGTGAAATAGGGTTTTCCTAATCCTGCGCCAAAAATCACAATTCTACCCTTTTCGAGATGACGAATGGCTTTGCGTCGGATAAAAGGTTCACAAACTTGTTCTATATTTAAACCACTCATAAGCCTGGTGTAAACGCCATATTTTTCTAGTGCACTTTGAAGGGCCATTGCATTGATCATGGTAGCAAGCATACCCATGTAATCACCTTGCGCTCGATCAATTCCCGCATGCTCTGCCTGAACGCCCCTGTATATATTACCTCCACCTATCACAATAGCCAACTCAACCCCGAGTTTTTTGGTTTCTAAAATTTCTAAGGCATACTGATCAAGCCTTTCAGGATCAATACCATAGTTTTGGTTTCCCATTAAAGCTTCACCACTTACCTTGACTAAAACACGTCTGTATCTCATTTAATACTTTAAACCTCGCAAATATAACGTTTCTCCTTAATGATAAATTTAGAATTTCAATTAATGTTGATTTTTTCACATTATTACTAAAATAAACCATTTATTTTTTGAATAATCACATCCTCAATAGCTTTAATGTGATTTTTGATTTTCATTGCCATTCTTAAAAACATTAGATTTCCTCTAAAAACCTTGATTGCCTTGATATCAACAATATCGACAATATTACCTTGTATTGTGTTATAATTTTTTTTTGATTGGGAATTTTTTGGGGTCATATCCGATTCTTGAGTATTAAATTAAGATCATAATTATACATGTAACGAAACTTTTTTCTACTTATTGAATATCAAATTGTTCCTTATTTTTTCAAGTATTTATGCTTCTATAAAATTTAATTTTGAATTTTATAGGATTTTAAAAAGTTAAAGTAATTTTCTAAGCATAAATATTCAATAATTTCTGAAATTTTGAGCAGGCTCTTCCTAAGTAACCCTAAATTCTGCGGCAAAAAAAATTATCAGAAACAAATTCTTTTCATCAATTTAAACCATTCGCTAAGTGTTTTTGAGTGAATAATTTTTTATTTAAATCTCGGTTGGAATGGAGCAGTTATAACAGTTGTATAAATGTTATGAAAATATGAAGAAGGAGTCAAAAAAGAGATTTCTGAACTGCTTTTCTTATGTTAAAGATGATTTGAACTGGTGATCCAGGTATTTTAAATTAATTTAATTTAAATATTTGAAAAAAAGGAAAATACGTATACTTTTGCAATCCTTTTTCACAAGAATCTTGTGTCAAAGAGTGTTCTTAGGGGGGATACCAAAGCGGCCAACTGGGACGGACTGTAAATCCGTTGACTTACGTCTTCGAAGGTTCGAATCCTTCTCCCCCCACGTATTTTATAAATCTCAAGCGGGTGTAGCTCAGTTGGTAGAGCGACAGCCTTCCAAGCTGTAGGTCGCCGGTTCGAACCTGGTCACCCGCTCAGATTATATAGTTGTAATGTTGAGTTTCTGGAGTTGATTGTTCTAACTTTGAGGCTACCGCCTTAAAAAGCAACCAGCCGACGTAGCTCAGGGGTAGAGCGTTTCCTTGGTAAGGAAAAGGTCATGGGTTCAAATCCCATCGTTGGCTCTTCTCAAATTTTCGTGTGAATATTGTTGTATTTGGTTTATATTACACGGAAATGAGTTGAAAGAATGGATTACAGATAATAAAATTGATTAAAACTAGAATATTTAAATATTTTTTATAAATAAAAACAAACTATAAACCTGAGGATTATCAAAAATGGCAAAACAAAACTTTGATCGCTCAAAAGCGCACGTAAATATCGGAACTATTGGTCACGTTGACCATGGAAAAACAACCTTAACCGCTGCTATATCTGCCGTTCTTTCCGGAAAAGGATTGGCAGAACAAAGGGATTTTTCATCTATTGATAATGCGCCTGAAGAAAAAGAAAGAGGTATTACGATCAATACTTCTCACATTGAGTATGAGACTGCAAATCGTCATTATGCTCACGTTGACTGTCCGGGTCACGCTGATTATGTTAAAAATATGGTTACAGGTGCCGCTCAAATGGATGGTGCAATCATTGTTGTGGCTGCAACAGATGGACCGATGCCCCAGACACGTGAGCACATTCTTTTATCTCGTCAGGTGGGAGTCCCTGCTCTTGTCGTGTTTATGAACAAGGTTGATTTGGTTGACGATCCTGAATTACTGGAGCTTGTAGAGATGGAGGTTAGAGAATTATTATCCTTTTATGACTTCCCAGGGGATGACATACCGATAATCCAAGGTTCGGCTCTTGGAGCTCTTAATGGTGATGCAAAGTGGGTAGAAAAGATTGAAGAACTCATGACGGCGGTTGATGAATTCATTCCGATCCCAACTAGGCTTACTGACAAAGATTTTTTGATGCCAGTTGAAGATGTTTTTTCAATTACAGGAAGAGGAACGGTAGCTACGGGAAGAGTAGAAAGAGGTGTGATTAACTCGGGAGATCCTGTCGATATCATTGGTATGGGTGCTGAGGACCTCAAATCGACCATAACGGGGGTTGAAATGTTTAGAAAAATTCTAGACCGAGGAGAAGCAGGTGATAATGTTGGACTACTTTTGAGGGGTATTGAAAAAGATCAGATCAAAAGAGGGATGATAATTTGCAAGCCAGCGTCAGTAACACCTCATCAAAAATTTAAAGCTGAAGTCTATGTACTCTCCAAGGAAGAGGGAGGAAGGCATACTCCTTTCTTTAATAAGTATAGACCGCAATTCTATTGTAGAACAACCGATGTTACCGGGGAAATCATTCTTCCTGAGAATATTGAAATGGTAATGCCTGGAGATAACGTTAGCATCGAAGTGTCTCTAATCAACAAGATTGCTATGGAGAAAGGACTAAGATTTGCTATTCGAGAAGGTGGCAGAACTGTCGGATCAGGTCAGGTTACTGAAATACTAGATTAAAACCCATTTAATGATTGTGATCCTGAAAATATTATTAGGATCGCATTTGTTTTCAATTTTAATTGATCTAACTTTGCAATCCTTTTGAGCGCATGGTTATACGGGTGTAGCTCAATTGGTAGAGTAGTGGTCTCCAAAACCATTGGTTGGGGGTTCGAGTCCCTCCTCCCGTGCTAAAGATTATATGTCACAGATAATAACATTTTTTAGAGATTCATATGACGAACTTGTCCATAAGGTGACTTGGCCAAAATATGGTGAGTTAAGTAACAGCTCCATTTTGGTTTTGGTTTCCTCATTAATTTTTGCCTTATTGATAGGCCTTATTGACTTTGCTTTTGACAATTTAGTTTCTTGGTTTTACAAAGAATTTTGATAATGTCTGATTTAAAATGGTATGTAGTTCGCGCCGTGAGTGGCCAAGAAAGAAAAGTTAAATCTTACCTTGACAATGAGATAGCTCGAAATGGTATGGAGTCAACCATAACGCAGGTTCTAATCCCCTCAGAAAAAGTTTACGAAATGAGAAATGGGAAAAAGCGCGTCAGAGAGCGAAATTTTTTTCCAGGCTACATCATGATTTCAGCAGACTTAAGTTTTGGTGAGACCCAACACTTAATATCAAGTATCCCTGGCGTCATTGGTTTCTTAGGAGCCGGAGGCATGGGAACCAGTAAAGAACCAGTTGCTTTGAGGCAAAATGAGGTCAACCGAATTTTAGGTAAGGTTGATGAAGTAGAGGAGACTGAAGAAATGTTAGGAACACCCTTCATTGTTGGTGAGGGGGTTAAAGTTATGGACGGACCTTTCAGCGGTTTTACAGGAACCGTTGAAGAGATTTTTGAGGATCGTAAGAAGCTCAATGTAACAGTTAAAATTTTTGGTAGAAACACGCCTGTGGAATTAAACTACGTGCAGGTTGAAAAAGAAGATTAAGATGGCAAAAGAAATTTCAGGATATCTTAAATTGCAAGTTCGGGGTGGTCAAGCCAATCCGTCCCCCCCTGTAGGCCCCGCATTGGGTTCTAAAGGCTTAAATATAATGGATTTTTGCAAACAATTTAATGCGAGAAGTCAGGAAAAGATGGGCCAACTACTACCTGTTTTGGTAACCATTTATGCAGATAAGAGCTTCGACTTCGTTATAAAAACGCCACCGGCTCCGGTTATGATTTTAGAAGCAATCAAAAAAAAGAAGGGTTCATCAGAGCCCAATAGAGATAAGATTGGTTCAATTAGTTGGGATCAAATCAAGCAAATTGCAGAAGTTAAAATGCCTGATCTGAACGCCTTCAAGATAGAATCAGCAATGAAGATGGTGGCGGGTACTGCAAGAAGTATGGGCGTTCAGGTGCACGGAGAATTTTCTCAACCAGAGACTTTATAAGTAGGTTATAATGAAAAAGTTAACAAAAAATCAAAAAAAGGCGTTGGAAATTTATGATCCAGTCAAAACATATTCAATTGAGGAAGCCTCTAAAATTGTTAAAAAGATAACTTTTAGCAAGTTCGACAGTTCAGTTGATTTAGACATAAGGCTGGGTGTTGATCCAAAGAAAGCTGATCAAATGGTGAGAGGCGTAGTGACGCTACCCAACGGCGTGGGTAAAGAGGTTAAGGTACTCGTTTTATGTACCCCAGATAAAGAGGAAGAAGCAAAGGCGGCTGGTGCAGATTACGTGGGATTAGATGAATACATCAAAAAGATTGAGGGAGGCTGGACAGAAGTAGATGTCATCATAACAATGCCTACAGTAATGGCAAAAGTTGGTCGTCTCGGAAGAGTTTTGGGACCTAGAAGTTTAATGCCGAATCCAAAGTCAGGTACAGTTACAATGGAGGTAGGTAAGGCTGTTACGGAAGTCAAGTCTGGCAAAATTGACTTTAAAGTCGATAAAACAGGAATTATCCATACTAGTATCGGTAAAGTTTCTTTTGATGCAGAGAAGATTTCTGAAAATGCATTAATGATGTTAAGTACGATTAATAAGTTGAAGCCAGCATCGGCAAAAGGGACTTATTTTCGTTCTATTTCACTCTCTTCAACCATGGGGAGTGGGATAAGTATTGATAAAAATAGTATTGTAAATACTTGATATGACACGAAGTGAGAAAGGTCAGCAAATCAATGATCTGACTAAAAAATTTAAAGATAACAATCACTTTTACATTACAGATACTTCTGGGTTCAGTGTTGCAGAAATCAACAAGTTCAGGGGAATGTGTTTTAGCGAAGGGGTTGAGTACAAAGTTTTCAAAAATACGCTTATAAAACGAGCGCTTGATAACTTAGATACTGATTACTCATCCATGCAGTCGACGCTCAAAGGGTTTTCTGGGGTGATGTTTGTAAAAGAAAATGGGAAAGCCCCAGCAAAAATCATTCAAAAATATCGAAAGGAAGATGCTGAAGGTAGACCCTATTTCAAAGCGGCTTCCATTAATTCAGATATATTCATTGGTGAAGATCAACTTTCTGCGCTTAGCGTTTTGAAATCAAAATCAGAGCTTATTGGGGAGGTCATCACATTGTTACAGTCTCCAGCGACAAATGTTGTTTCTGCTTTACAGAGTGGTAGTAGCAAATTAGCTGGAATAATGAAGACATTATCTGAAAGAGAATAAATAATTGATCAATAAATTAACTAATTAAAATGGCGGATTTAAAAGAATTTGCGGAACAACTTGCTAACCTTTCGGTAAAAGAGGTAACCGAGTTAGCAACAATCCTCAAGGATGAATATGGTATAGAGCCTGCTGCAACAGCAGCACCAGCAATGGTTTCTGGCTCGAGTGGCGAAGAAGCTACTGAAGAAAAGTCAGCTTTCGATGTAATATTGAAAGCACCAGGGGGTGCCAAATTGGCAATAGTGAAGCTGGTCAAAGAATTGACAGGATTAGGTTTAAAAGAGGCCAAAGATCTTGTGGATTCGGCTCCAAAGGCGGTGAAAGAGGGTCTTGCTAAAGAAGAGGCTGAAGGCCTTAAAAAGCAATTGGAAGAAGCTGGAGCGGAAGTAGAATTAAAGTAAGTGTTACACAATATACTGGAAATAGGCCTGGCCGTTTGGTCAGGTCTTTTCCTATTTGTGGATAAGCACTACTAAAACATAACAAAATTTAACTAAAACCTATTTAATCCTTGGCTATCAAAAAAATAAATAAGAGAATAAATTTCTCATCTATTAAGTCTGTGATAGATTATCCTGACTTTTTGGACGTACAATTAAAATCATTTGTTGACTTTTTTCAATTGGATACTCCGACTGAATCGAGAGATTCTGAGGGCCTGTATAAGGTTTTTATGGAGAACTTTCCAATTTCTGATTCGCGAGATAACTTTAAGTTAGAATTTATTGACTACACCGTGGACCCTCCTAGATATTCCATACAGGAATCAATTGAAAGAGGTTTGACGTATTCAGTACCATTGAAAGCTAAGCTGAGGTTGTTATGCAATGATACAGATAACGATGAGTTTGAGACAATTGAACAAGAAGTTTTCTTGGGGAATATACCATATATGACTGATAAAGGCTCTTTTGTCATCAATGGAGCGGAAAGGGTCATTGTTTCTCAATTACACAGATCGCCAGGGGTATTCTTTGCCCAAAGTAAGCATACAAATGGCACGTTACTTTATTCAGCCAGAATCATTCCATTTAAAGGGTCATGGATAGAATTTGCGACAGATGTAAACAATGTTATGTATGCCTACATTGACAGAAAGAAAAAGTTTCCCATTACCACTTTGCTTAGATCCATTGGATATGGTACTGATAAGGATATTTTAGATCTATTTGGACTATCAGAAGAGGTTGAGGCTTCTCAAAAAGCCCTCAAAAAGGTCATTAACCGTCGTCTAGCCGCAAGAGTTCTTCGTACTTGGATTGAAGACTTTGTGGATGAAGACACAGGAGAAGTTGTATCCATTGATCGAAATGAAGTAGTTCTTGAACGTGACAGCGTGTTGAAAGAAGAGGATATAAAGACTATCCTTGAATCAGGGAGCAAATCTATTATCCTTCATCGAAAGGAGGTGAATGTTACTGATTATTCGATTATTTACAACACACTTCAAAAAGATCAGTCTAACTCTGAAAAGGAAGCAGTCGAGACGATTTATCGTCAGTTGAGAAATACAGAAGCTCCTGATGAACAAACTGCCCGAGATATCATTCAAAATCTGTTTTTTAGTGAGAAAAGATATGATTTAGGCGAAGTAGGAAGATATAGAATTAATAAAAAATTAGGACTCTCGACGGGCTATGATAAGCGTGTTTTGACAAGTGAAGACATTATTCTTATTATTAAATATTTAATCGGGCTGATTAATAGTAAAACGCTCGTCGATGACATTGATCACCTAAGTAATAGAAGAGTCAGAACTGTCGGAGAGCAACTTTATGCCCAATTTGGAGTGGGCTTATCTAGGATGGCAAGAACTATTAGAGAGCGGATGAATGTAAGAGACAATGAAGATTTCAAACCCGTTGACTTAATTAATGCCAGGACTTTATCTTCGGTAATTAATTCCTTTTTTGGAACTAACCAATTGTCCCAATTTATGGATCAAACTAATCCGCTGGCTGAAATTACTCACAAAAGAAGGATGTCAGCACTTGGGCCTGGAGGTCTTTCGAGAGAAAGAGCTGGATTTGAGGTTAGAGATGTGCACTACACTCATTATGGTCGATTGTGTACTATTGAGACACCTGAAGGTCCTAATATAGGTCTGATCTCCTCTTTGTGTGTTTATGCAAAAGTGAATCAGATGGGCTTCATTGAGACGCCTTATCGAGAGGTCGAAAGGGGAAAAGTTGATATGTCTGGGAATGTTAAATATTTAACAGCAGAAGAAGAAGATACATTTAACATTGCTCAGGCGAATGCTCCTCTTAATGACGAGGGTAAATTTTCAAATGATAAGGTTAAGGCAAGATTTGAGGGTGACTTCCCTGTAGTTCAGCCTAATGACTTAACTTACATGGACGTTGCACCAAATCAAATTGTATCGGTGGCAGCGTCTATGATTCCTTTCCTAGAGCACGATGATGCAAACAGAGCATTGATGGGATCGAATATGCAGCGTCAAGCGGTGCCTCTTTTGACACCTGAAGCACCCATAGTGGGTACAGGCTTAGAGAGTAGGATTGCTCTAGATTCGCGCTCTTTGATTTTGGCTGAGGCTGATGGTATAGTTGAATACGTTGATGCCAAAATGATCACCGTGAAATATGATCAAGATGAATACGAAAAAATTTTATCATTTGATTCGGAAACCTCTACCTATGAATTGACAAAATTCCGTAGAACTAATCAAGATACTTCTGTTAACCTCAAACCAACTGTTCTTAAAGGTGAGCGGGTTGTAAAAGGCCAACCTCTTTGTCACGGGTTTGCCACGGAGCATGGAGAGCTTGCCCTAGGTCGAAACCTTCAGGTTGCTTACATGCCCTGGCAAGGTTATAATTTCGAAGATGCGATTGTTATTTCGGATCGCGTAGTTCGAGAGGACGTATTTACTTCCATACACATTGATTCATTTGAACTTGAGGTTAGGGACACCAAAAGAGGTTTAGAGGAGTTGACATCGGAAATTCCTAACGTGAGCGAAGAAGCTGTTAAGAATTTAGATGAGGATGGCATTATTCGGATTGGTGCAGAAATTACTGAAGGGGACATTATGATTGGTAAGATTACTCCAAAAGGAGAGTCAGATCCAACTCCTGAAGAGAAATTATTAAGAGCAATTTTTGGAGATAAAGCAGGTGATGTTAAGGATGCGTCCTTAAAGGCAAAACCCTCATTAACAGGGGTAGTTATTGAAACCAAGCTATTTGCTCGTCCCAAAAAAGATAAGGATCAAAGAGTAAGAATAAAGAAGGCGGTAGAGCTACTTAAAGAGAAATTCAGTGTTGAATTGACTGAAGTTAGAAATCAAATGGTTGATAAACTTGTTATGATATTAGAAGGTAAGACTTGTCTAGGAATCAATCATAAGTTTGGAGAATCAGTAATGTCAAATGGCACTGAATTTTCAAGAAAAAATATAGAAGAGAATCTTTTTCCCTCTAAAAATTTATTTAGAGATGAAAGTACTTACTCTGTACCTGAGGAATCTAACCTCATAAGCGATTTGGCCTACGAAGGATGGGTAAAAGAAGAGAAGACAAATGAATTAATTTTCAAATTAATAAAGCGGTACATTATGAAGAGAAATGAAATCACCGGTTTATTTAAACGAGAAAGATTCACTCATGAGGTAGGAGATGAACTTCCAGCTGGAATTATGAAATTAGCAAAAGTTTACATTGCTAAAAAACGTAAACTCAAGGTGGGAGATAAAATGGCAGGGCGTCACGGAAACAAGGGTGTTGTAGCTAAGATTGTTCGTGACGAAGATATGCCCTTCATGGAGGATGGCACACCTATGGACATTGTTTTGAATCCCCTAGGAGTTCCCTCCAGAATGAATATTGGCCAAATATATGAAACCGTGCTCGCATGGGCAGGAAAGAAGCTTAATAGAACTTATGCCACGCCGATTTTTGATGGAGCAACTGAGGAGCAAGTTCAAAATGAATTGGAAGAGGCAGGATTGCCTCCTTTTGGACGAACATAC